>Ga0114129_10001862_pt1 | contig 28722 bp, 19 predicted proteins | sample RhiMetdeltSRZDD1_FD_80071 | JGI IMG/M metagenome (GOLD analysis project Ga0114129, IMG submission 80071) | Populus rhizosphere microbial communities from Tennessee, USA - Rhizosphere MetaG P. deltoides SRZDD1 (version 2) (version 2) | ecosystem: Host-associated > Plants > Roots > Rhizosphere >... | reverse complement strand
CGTCGATCGCCTCGATCACCTTCTTGTGGTGCAGGTAGCGGTCGATCAGCCGATCCGCGAGCTGTGGATCGGTCGATGGCGCTTCCCCTGGCCGGCGCAGGCCCCGCATCTCGGCGGCCAGGCGCTCCGGCGAAAACAGCGTCAGCCACGGTGCCACGCCGCTCCGGCGCTGCGCCGCTTTGCCCTCGACGTAGTCGTGGAGCGGGCTGCTGATCCACGGCCACTCCTCGCGGATATGGAACTCGTTCAGGGCGTCGACGAAGACGGCCAAGTCCGGCACGAAGCCGCCGATGATGAGCTGCTCGAAACGCACGCGCTCCTGCGACGAGTAGTAGAACGCGCATCCGAAGTTGTAGACGCGTGGCGGCCGGGGCGTCCGGCCCTCGAGCTGTTCCTGGAGGAAGCTCGGGATCGTCTCCGCGTCCGCGACTCCGTAGCCGAACGTGGTCGAGCCACCGAACACGAACACGTTGAAATCGTCGCGCGACGGCGGCCACGGCCCCTGGTTCTTGATATGACGGAAGCCGTCGGCACTCACGTTGACGAATCGGCCGCGGTGCATTCGCTCCTTGAACTGAACGAACGGGTGGTATTCGACTGGCCGTGACCACGTCTCGGTCAGGAGCGCGCGGATCTCCTCCGGTGAGCGCCCGGGGTAGGCACGCGGGCCGAGGGTCGCCACTTCCTGAGCCGCCCAACTACCCAGAAACGGCGGAGGATGGGCGCGGAACCAGGCCCATACTGCCAGGTGCGCGACGACGATCAGCACCAGCGTGTTGAGCACGAACACCGCGAGGCCGCGATAGAAGGCCGCCAGCCAGATCACCGCCCCGCGCCAAGTCATGGCCGTGATTCTAGTCAGAGAGCGTGGCGTCCAGCGCCTGCACCAGCGTCGTGGGAACCCACTCGCGCATCCACGTCCAGTTGCGGCGGACGTCCTCGAGGGTGTCGATGTCCGCTTTCACCGCGAGCGGGGCCGCGCGCAGGCCGAGTGACTCGGCACGGTTGAGGGTCTCGCCGAGTACGGCGGGCGTGCTCCAGGGGATTCGCTCGAAGAGGGCCGGAATCGGCCGGGGCAGGCCGATCAGGTAGTAGCCCCCGTCCAGCGACGGGCCGACCACGAGGTCGCTCGTACGAAGGGACTCGAACGCGTGGAGGACGTCGCCGCGCGACAGGTCCGGGGTGTCGGTGCCGATGAGAACGACCCGCGCCGCGCCACCGTCGAAGGCCCACTCGAATGCCGCCGCCATGCGCGCGCCGAGATCGCCCGCGGACTGCACGTGGAGGCGCTCCGCCGGCAGCCACGCGTCCACCTCGCGTCCGCCGTCGGCGGGTGCATAACACACGACACGAGCGTACGTGCCGCTCGCGGGGTCGGTCTCGCGAAACACGCGCTCGGCCATCGCGCGATACAGCGCGGCGGCGTGCTCGGCGCCGATCGCGGCCGCCAGCCTCGTCTTCACGAGGCCGGGACGCGGTGCCTTGACGAAAACGATCAGCAGATCGCTCATCGCGGGGGACCAGGGACGGAAGGGCCGGGTGCTAGCATCGCCGGACGTCGATAAGGAGAGGTATGCCCATGGGAGCTGCGATGCCGCGCGCGTGGTCGGTCCTCGCCGTGTCGTTGCTGGCGGCGATGCCGGCGTTCTCGCAGACGCCCGAGGAGCCGTTCGCGCCGCCCAAGACGCACGGGTTCGAGGTCGAGGCCCTCGTCCGGCACGAATGGACGCAGAAGATCTTCGTGAGCCCGACGGAGACACGGAACGAAGATCGCTGGCGTTTCCGCCTGCTGCCGCGGATCATGGCCGGCGGCGACAAGTTCAAGGTCGTCATCGGCGGCGACTTCAACTACGACCCGGACGGACGCAACACGGAGGTCAAGCCGGCCGATCCGAGCCTGCCCGTCACGAAGCCGGCGCTGCTGCGCGACAACTACGACTCGCGCAGCGCCCGCCTCGACCTCGCCCACGCCCACCTCGAGCCGCTCAGCTGGATGCACCTGGAGGCCGGACGCTTCCCGATGCCGAAGGGCCTCACCGAGATGCTCTGGGACAAAGACCTGCGCCCGCAAGGCGGCGCCCTCAAGGTGTCGACGCGCCCGATCGGCGACATCGAAGGCCTGAGCCTCATGGGCCTCGTCACCCAGGGCGGCCACGTCTTCGACGACGGCGAGGCGCGCCTCATCCTCGGCACCGCCACCGCCAAGCTCAAGGCGGGTGAGGGAACCGGCCTCGAGCTGTCCGGCTCGTATCTTCATTTCACCAAGCTCGGCGAGCTCGAGCCGATGATCCGCCGGCAGAACCGGCGGGTAGCCGGGACGACGCCGCCGGAGATCCTCAACGAGTTCCGCGTGGCCGACATCGTCGCCCGCATGCAGACGGGCGGCAACATGCCGATGCAATTCGTGGCCGACTACGCGTGGAACACGGCCGCCGACGACCTCAATCGCGGCGTGTGGCTGGCCCTCGTGCTCGGCAGCCTCAGCACCTCGCGGGCGCGGCTCGAGTACGTGTACGCGCGGGTCGACCGCGACGCCACCGTCGCCGCCTACGCCACCGACGATTTCTTCTGGTCCACCGGTTGGGAGGGTCACAAGATCGAGCTCGCCTCGCGCTCGGGTCCGCGCGTGAGCGGGCATCTCATCGCGCAGCTCCAGCGCTTCAAGGATGGCCCCGAGGCCGAGCAGCACCACTGGATCCGGCGCTTCCGCACCGAGGTGCGGCTCATCCCCTGATGGGGGCGGCTACTTCGTCACCGCCGGGCGAGGACGAGCGGCCGGCCTCGGTGTTGGCGCCGGCGTCGGTGTCGCCGCCTGCAAGCGGGCCAGCGTATCGTGCGACACGCGGGCCGAGATACGTACCTCCGGTCCTTGCTGCGAGATCTGGATCCCGGAAGTCAGCTCCTTCAGCTCCGGGCGCTGCGCCGCCTGCATCGAGACCATCCCGATCAAGGCCCGCACCATATCGGCCATGTTCTTGGCCGCCATGTCGTCGGCGGCCTCGGCGATGATGGCCAGGCGGACATCGGGATCCAGGTCGCCGGTGATGATCAGAGACTTCGTGGACGGCATCATCCCCGCCGCCTGAGGCGCCAGCGCCCCCGCCGCGGTGTTCAACCCGGCATCCCCCGCCAGCCAGAATGTCGCGCCCGGCTCGATCCGGCCGAGCAGCGCCTGCATCGCCGTGTTGCCGGTGAGGCCGGGGCCCTTCGCGGCCTGCCGGTCGAGGCCGGCCTCCACCTCCGCCGACGTGCCGAGGATGAGGGCGCCGTCCCCGAGCAGCGCGATCGCGTAGTCCTTCTGGCCGACGACGGAAGGATCCGACTTCCAGATCTTGCGGCCCTTCCACTCGCTCGTCGAGATGCCGGCCGTCGCGCCCAGCGCGGTCTCCACCTTCGCCTTGTCGAACTTGCCGACGATCAGGCTGAGGCTCGCGCCGGCGGCGTCGGACGCCACGATGAAGGTGCTGATGTCGCGCTCGGGATCGAGGCCGGTGCGCTTCTCCATCTCCGCCATGGCGTCCGTGCGGGTCGAGGTCGCGGACTCCCGCTTGAACCGCTGATAGGCGGTGCTGGCGACGAGCCGCTGGAAATCGATCCCCGCCACGAAGCTCGCCTTGGGGGGAAGGATGGAGGCCTGCGGCGGCAGCGCGACCGGCGTGAGCGGCGGCGGCAGCGCGGCGACGGCGCCATAGCCCAGCGCGGCCAGCAGGGAGAAGGACAGGAACGTCACACGGCGGTTCATGAAGACCTCCGGCCGGACATGTTAGCGCGGAAGCACCTGCTTGCACTCCCCTTCGGGGAGTGTCGTGCAAAGACGCGGAACAGGTGCAAGCACCCGCGGTTCGTGAAAGGCGCTAATATCCTCGCGACGTGCGGCCTGGGAGGTATATGCGACCTTCGGCAGGCGTGACCGCGGCCGCGTGGGCCATCGTTATGGGGTCGTCGGTCCCAGCGGGCGCGCAAGACATCCGGCTCTCCGTTCCCCTCGAATACGAAAGCGGCTTCAGCGGAGGCGCGTCGCCCACCACGTTCACGGGCGGCTTGCGCACGGCGCTGCTCGCGCGGCTCGGCCGCGAAGGCACGCTCCTGGCCGGACCGGCCGGCGGCGTTCTGTACGACGGCACGTCGTGGACGGCGGCGGGCGGCCTCCGCGTCGGCCTGCGGATACCCGGCCTCGGCGTGCGCGACGCGGGCCTCTATCTGTTCGCCGAAGGCTTGAAGGGACGCGGCCGCGCGCCGGTCTCGCTCTCGCTGGTGGCGGACCTGCCCGCGAAGCCGGCGCTCTTCGCCCGCTTCGGCCTCTCGTTCACGCGCGACCTCGATCGCGACCGGAGCGGGATCGCGCTCGTCGTCGGCTTCGACCTCGCCCGCTGGGCGGTGGAGCTTGTGGGCGACGAAGGGCCGCGCGGGGTGCAGCCCTGAAGCCGGCCCTGGTCGTGAGCGGCGGCGGCAGCAAGGGCGCGTTCGCGGTCGGCGCCATCCGATACCTGCGCGAGACGAAGGGCCTCGAGTTCGGCCTCGTGGCCGGCACCAGCACCGGCGCGCTGATCGCACCTTTCGTGGTCACCGACGAGATCGCGCTGCTCGAGTCGCTGTACACGTCCGTGCGCAACGCCGACCTCCTGGCGCCGGTCTCGGTGCAGACGAGCTGGAAGCGCGGCTACGTGTACGACACCAAGCCGATGGAGAAGCTGCTCTCCAAGACGATCGACGCCGAGCGCGCGCGCCGCGTCCTCGAGTCGGAGGTGCCGGCGTTCCTCTCCGCGGTGAGCCTGCAGACGGGGCGGCTCACCTATTTCCAGGCGGGCGGATCCGACGACGGCCGATCGGAGGGCCCGCATGCCGACCTCGTACGGGTGAAGGACCGGGCGATGCTGCTCGCCGCCATCGTCGCCTCCACGAACCAGCCGGTGTTCATGCCGGCGGTGTCTTTCGCCCCGAAGGAGCGGCCCATCCGCGAGTTCGTGGACGGCGGTGTGCGCGAGTACGCGCCGATCCACGTGGCCATCGCCAACGGCGCTTCCGAGGTGTACGCGATCCTGCACACGCCGGCGCCGGCGGGCAAGGCGGTGCGGGAAGGCCAGCTCAAGGGCCTGACCGCCGTCGCCGGCCGCGCCCTCGAGCTCCTCATCGACGAGATCGGCGAGAGCGACCTGCAAAAGGCGCTTCTCTACAGCGAGGCGGTCACCTACCTCGAGTCCGTGCGGAGCAACGCCCGCGAGCTCGGCCTCACTCCCGAGCAGATCACGCAGCTGTTCGCCGGAACGAACCCGTTCGCCAGCCGCCGCGCGGTCACGATCCACGTCATCCGGCCCGAGGGCGAGCTGCCGTGCTCGGTCCTCGACTTCGATCCCAAGTCGATGAAGGCCCTCGTGGCCCTGGGCGCCCAGCGGGCGAAGGAGCTGCTGGGCTGACGGCTACTCGTATCGCAGCGCTTCCGTCGGCGTGATGCGCAGGGCGTGGCGCGCGGGCACCCAGGCGGCGACCGCGCCGCAGAGGCCGAGGACGAGCGCCACCGCCGGGTACGTGACGGCGTCGAGGGGATCGACGCCGGCGGGCAGCGCCGCGCGCTGCATGAAGAACCCGATGGCCAGGCCGGCCAGCCCGCCCAGGATGAGGCCGCGCGCCATCGCGCGGACGGTGGGCTCGAAGACCGCGCGCAGCACGTGGCGGGTCTCCGCACCGAGGGCGGTGCGGATGCCGATCTCGCGGGTCTTCTGGCGCACGGCGTACTGCGCGAGGCTGAAGAAGCCGATCGTCGCCAGCATCAGGCTGAAGACGCCGAAGCCGCCGGCGATCTTGGCGGCCATGGCGGGCCCGCGCGTCGCCGCACCGATCCAGGCCGAGCCGGACGCGACATCGGCGGTGACCGCCGGGTCCAGCCGCGCCACGAGAGGCATCACCTGCGCCATGAAGCCGGGCCCGGCCTCGCGCACGAGGAAGACGCGGTGATATTCCGCCGGCGGGTACGACACGCGCTCGAACGCACCGTCGCGCACGACTCCGATGACCTGGCGCGCCGGAGCACTGCCGCCGGGGGCGGCGAGCGTCCTCCCGACGGGATCCTGATCCGGCCACGCGTGGCGCGCGAACGCTTCGTTGACGATCACCACCCGATCGGATGAATCCGAGCCGCGGAACGTGCGGCCGGCCGCGAACGGCATGCGGAGCACGCCGAAGTAACCCGGCGATACGGCGAGGCTGCGCGTCTCGCCGGGAGCGACCGGCCGTGGATCACCCGCGGCGGCGGCGACGTTCGCCCGCCCGAACCGCGCCTGGAGCTGCTCCTCGAAAGCCGAGGCGATCAGGCGCTGGCGCGCGGCATCGTAGCCGCGGGGATACTCGAGCTTCACGAGGACGACGCCGTCGAAGGCGCGCGCGACCTCGCTCAATTGCCGCTGCCCGTCGCTGCGGAGCACGAGACCGGCCACCACCAGGCTCGCCACCGAAACGATGGCCTGCCAGCTCATGAGCGACGTCTTGAGAGACGGCGGGGTGATGCCGTGGGAGTCCTTGAGAGCGGCGCCGACGCTGACGCGTGTGCACTGCAGCGCGGGCAGGAGCCCGAAGACGAGGCAGGCGAGTGTCGATACCCCGAGCGCCCAGGCGAGCACACGATGATCGGGCGTGAAGTCGAACCTCACCATCTCGACCATCTCGGGGATGGTGCCCAGGACCTCCCCCGGAACCCATGTCGAGATCGCGACGCCCAACGCTCCCGCCATCAGCGCGAGGACGAAGGCCTCGACGAGCAGCTGTCGCACGAGGCGTCCGCGCGTGGCTCCGATCGAGAGCCGCACGGCGATCTCGCGCCGGCGCGCATAGCCGCGGGCCAGCATCAGGTTCGCGAGGTTCGCGCAGGCGATGAACGTGAGAAAGGTGACGCCGGCCAGCATCGACTGCCAGGCCATGTACGTCCGCGCGTTCGGCGGCGAATACGACCAGCGATCGGTCGAGCGCACGAGAATGGGGGCCGCGGCCAGGCGGTGCTCGGATCGGAACGCCGCGCTGAGCGTGGCCAGCTCCGCCTGCGTCGTCGCCGCGGACGCGCCCGGCACCAGACGCCCGAAGACCTCGACGCGGGCCTCGTCGCGATCCGCGTTGCCCTGCGGCCACAGGCGCGCCTCGGCCGCGAGCGGGAGCCAGAGGTGCCTCCGCTGATTGTCCGGCCCCTCGAAGCCGGGGGCGGCGATGCCGACGACGGTGAAGGCGACGCCTTCGAGAGAGATCGTTCTGCCCAGGATGTCGGGATCGGCCGCGAACGTCGTCTGCCACGCGTGGTGGCCGAGGACGACTGTCGTGCCGGCCTCGTCCTCAGCGCCGAACGCGCGGCCACGGGCGATCGGCACGCCGAGGACGTCGAAGTAGCCCGCGGTCACGAGCTCGGAGCCCGCGCGACGGCCGCCGAGGCGTGTGAATCGCGCGCTGCGGGTGGCGGCCAGGCCGCGGAAGGACGTCGCGTGCTCCGCCCAGTGCTCCCACTCCGCCACCGACACCGACGGGCGCATCGCCACCACGCTCGCCGATTCCGGGACGGACCACGGCCGGAGGAACGCGGTATTGAACAGCGAGAACAGGCTGGTGTTCACGCCGATCGCGCCGCCGAGCGTGGCCACGATCACGAGGGCCAGGCCCGGACGAAGCCGGATCTGGCGGAGCGCGTAGAGGACGTCCTGCCCAAGGCCGCTCATCGGCCCTACGGCTCCGGGAGGTACTCGCCGTTTTTGAAGACGATCACGGCGGTGGCGAGGCACGCGACCGCCGCCAGGGCGAGGACGCCTGCCGCCATCAGCGCCGTCAGCTCGGGCAGCGGCGGAGGGTCCCCCGACAGCGTGCGCAGGTGCGTCGTGGGCGACAGGAGCGACAGACCTCCCGGAAAGTACGAAAGGGCCAGCGCCACGAGGACGGCGACGAGCCCGGGCACCATCGGCTTCTTGAGCATGAGGCCGGCCAGCATGAAGAACGCGCCGTAGAGGACCACGACTGCCGTCGACGCCGCCAGCGCGGAAGCGAGAACGTCCAAGCCTTGCGCGCGCGCGCCGAGCACGAAGCCGGCGGCGATCGCGGGAAGGACGACGGCCAGCGCGGCGGCCGCGTAGGCCGCGAACTGCCCGGCGACGATCGACGCTCGGGGAGCGGGCCGCGCCAGCAGATAGACGATGGTGCCGCTCTCCACGTCCTGGCGGATGAGCCGGCTGGCCTGAAAGAGCACGGCGAGCGGCAGCAGGACGTCGCGATAGATCCAACCCACGGACGCCGTCCATTCGCTCGGGACGCCGGCGAGGCGCCCCAGGAGCGGCGGCAACAACGGCCAGGCCAGCAGGGGAAGGGGCCACGGCGTGCGGCGCGCCCAGGCCACCGACGGCCAGGTCAGCGTGAACACGCGCGCCGCGGAGGAGATCGCGCTCACCGGCGGGCGGTCGCTCATCGCGGCACCAGGTACCGGAAGACGGACTCGAGGTCGTCGTCCGTCGCGTACATCTCGGTGACACCGCAGCCGTCGCCGTGCTCCTGCACCGCGGCATAGAAGGCGTCGGGCTCCGCCGTCTGCGCGGTCACCCACTGGCCATCCGTCCCGAAATTCACCGATCGGACGTGCGGCAAGGCGACGAGCTCCCGGGCGAGGCCGCGCACGTCGCGGGCGCGCACGGCGACGGTGTGGGGATGCGCGTCGAGCAGCGCACGGACCTCCGCCACCTCGCCCTCGGCCAGCACCCGGCCCTTGTTGATGAGAACGATGCGCCGCGTCATCGCCTCGACCTCGTGGAGGACGTGGCTGGACACGACGACGGTCTTGCCTTCGCGACCGAGGGTCTTCACCAGCTCGATGACGTGCCGCCGATTCACGGGATCGAGGCCGTTGAGCGGCTCGTCGAACAACAGCAGGTCCGGATCATGGGCGATCGCCTGCGCGAGCTTCAGGCGCTGGCGCATTCCCTTGCTGTAGCCACCCGCGCGGCGGTCCTGCACGTCCGCCAGGCGCACCCGGGCGAGCGCCGCCGTCGCCCGCTCCCGCGCCGGCTCGTACTCCAGGCCGTTGAGCCGCAGCAGGGAGGTCACGACGTCGCGGCCGGACTGCCGGGCCCACAAGCCGTCCGTCTCGGGAGACAAACCGATGCGCTGCAGGATCGCCGACGATCCCCAGGTGGGTGTGCCGAAGGCGAGGACGCGCCCGCGATTGGGCGCGATCTGGCCGGCGGCGAGCCGCAGGAACGTGGACTTGCCGGCGCCATTCGGACCGAGCAGGCCGACCACTCCGGGCGCGACCTTGAGGGAGACGTCGTTGATCCCGATGACCGGGCCGTACCAGCGGCTCGCCCCCTCGAACTCCAGCGCCGGCGTCATACGACCTCGACCGCTTTCAGCCGACGCCAGAGCAATGTGCCCGCGCCCCCGAGGATCAGGCCGAGACAGAGAAGCGCCGCCGACCAATGAATGAGCGGCGGATCCCCCGGCCCTCCGAAGAGCGCATGCTCGACGGACACGACGTGGCGAGCGGCGGAGAGGATCTGCAGGGGCAGCCGTGCCCCCGACGGTGCCAGCCGAGCGCCGGCCTCGAAGAACACGAGCATGCCCACGAGCAGCGCGCTCCCGACCGTGCCGTTGCGCGTCACCGCCCCCGCGGCGAGGGCGAGCAGCGCGAGTCCGAACGAGGTCAATAGCGACAGCGCGCCGATCGCGAGCGGAACGAACGCGAGACCGCGCGCGCGGAGGTCCTGGGGGGCGAGGCCGACCGCGAGCACCCACATGAGGAGCATGGGCAGCGCCGTCACCACGAGGTTGAGCACCACGAGCACGCCGAGCTTCCCGGCCACGTAGTCGAGACGCGTGAGCGGCCGCGCCAGGTAGACGAGGAGCGCGCCCGTGCAGAAATCGTCGGCCACGAGCGAGGTGCCGGCCCAAACGGTGACGAGCGCGGCGAAGAAAGCCTGCACGATCACGCCGGCCCCGAAGAGTTGCGGCAAAGGCCACAGGACAGTGGCGACGACCTCCGGGTAGCGGATGTACCCGTAGAGGAGGGGCGCCTCCAGGAGCATGGGCGCAAACGAGAGGGCCAGCAGAACGATGAGGAGACGACGCATCACGATCTGCTTGAAGGCGAGGCGAGCGATCGGTGCCGCGCGGAAACCCGACACCGCGGGCACGGCCCCGCGCCGGCGATATCCCTGGTTGTGGATCGGCACTACTTCTCCACCGCGCGCAGGAAGACGTCTTCGAGCGTCTCCACCGCCGGCCGCAGGGAGCGGACGAGAGCGCCCGACGACTTCGCGAGGGTGAACAGCCGCTCCGGACCCCAGCCCTCGGGCAACACGACGCGCAAGACGCCGTCGTGGTCGCGCCCCTCGCCGCCCTCGTCGTGAAGGTCGGTGAGGAAGGCGCCGATGTCGCCGCGCACGGACACGTCGTAGGCGCTCCGCCGCTGCGTCACGAGCTCGGCCAGCGGCCCCTGCGCCTTGACGCGCCCTTCGTCGACGACGAGAACGGAGTCGCACACGCGCTCGACGTCGGGCAGCAGGTGCGTCGAGAGCACGAGGTGCACGCTCAGGCGTGCGGCGATGTCCTGGAGGAGATCGAGCATCTCGTCGCGGCCGGCGGGATCCAGACCGCTCGTGGGCTCGTCCAGGAGGAGCAGGTCGGGATCGTGGACGAGGGCCTGGGCCAGCTTCACGCGCTGCCGCATGCCGGTGGAGAAGCCTTCGACCGCGCGGTAACGCGCCTCGCCGAGGCCGACATAGTCGAGCACCTCGTGCGCGCGGCTCGTGGCCTCGGACGGATCGAGACCCGCCAGCTCTCCGGCATAGGCGACGAAGCCGGAGGCATGCAGACCGGCGATGTAGGCGTCGGCCTCGGGCATGTATCCGAGGCGGCGGCGCACCGCCAGCGGATCCTGCGCCGGATCGAGGCCGAGTACCGAGACGCGGCCGGATCGCGGACGGACGAAACCGAGCAGCGTGCGCAGGAGGGTGGTCTTCCCGGCCCCGTTGGGACCGAGGAGCCCCACCGCGCCGGGCGCCACGCGGGCGGAGATGCCGTCCAGGGCGACGAGGGGCCCGTAGGCGACGGTCAGATCCTCGAGATGAAGCAGGGGCGAATCCGCGTTGGTCATCGGCGAACGCTCATTATGGACTGCCCAGGCCTGTCAAGATCTTTCAATTAACTCCTTGACAGGCAAAGAAAAAGCTGGCTGGACATGACCAGTGTGGAATATATTTGTTTCACCATTTCAAAAGGGGGCTCAAATGTTTCGCCGCCTGGCGCTCGTTTCTTGTGCCGTACTGTGCGCCGCCTCGCTCGGCGCTCAGGAGATCACCCCGTGCGGCGCGACCGCCAGCACGAGTGACACGAACCTTCCCGCCAACGTCATCGACAACAATCTCGCCACGCGGTGGTCCGGCAGCGGCGACGGCGCGTGGGTCCAGATCGACCTGTGCGCGACGCAGACTGTCGGCGCGATCAGCGTCGGCGTGTACCAGGGCAACGCTCGACACAACCAGTTCGAGCTGCAAGTCTCCACGGGCGGCGGCGTCTGGACCACGGTGTTCAGCGGCCAGTCCAACGGGACGAGCACCCAGGAACAAATGTTCGACATCACCGATCAGCCGGCGCGCTGGGTCCGCTACTTCGGCCACATGAGCGACGTCGGCACGTGGAACAGCGTGACGGAGATCAGCACGTTCGCGGGCAGCGCCACGACGCCGACGCCCACCCCGACCCCCTCGCCCACCGCGACGCCGACGGAAGTGCTCCCGTCTCCCACACCCGTTCCAACCGCCACCCCGACCGTCCCCTTGCCCGACATGGAGATCACGCCCGGCGGCGCCGGTGCGAGCGCGAGCACGAACGACGGCAACACGCCCGCGAACGCCGTCGACAACAACCTGGCCACGCGGTGGTCCGCCAACGGTGACGGGCAGTGGCTGCAGCTCGACCTCGGCTCCGTCCGCACCGTGACGCGCGTGGGCGTGGCCGCGTACGTGGGCAACACCCGGCAAAACCGGTTCGACCTGCAAGTGTCCAACGGGGCCAGCGGGCCGTGGGTCACCCTCCTGAGCGGCGCGTTGACCAGCGGGACCAGCACGAACGAGACGTCCTTCGACGTGAGCGACACCAACGCGCGGTACGTGCGGTACCTCGGCCACGGCAACACCAGCACCGATCCCGCGAAGGCGGGCTGGAACAGCGTCACGGAGATGAGCGTGTTCGGCAGCGACTGCGGCGGCTGCGTGACGCCCACGCCCACCCCGGCGCCGACGGCGACTCCGACCCCGACCCCGACGCTCGGGCCCACCGCGACACCCACGCCCACGCCCGGTGGCGTCGGCAACTTCCCGCCGCGCACCTTCGCGCCGTACGCGGAGACGTGGAACAACCGCTCGCTCACCGGCTTCGCCAGCGCGAACGGCGGGCACAAGTTCTACACGCTGGCCTTCATCATCAACGGCGGCGGCACCTGCAACCCGATGTGGAACGGCGACACCGCGCTGGGGACGCACTACCGCGACCACATCAACAACCTGCGCGCTCAGGGCGGTGACGTCATCGTCTCCTTCGGCGGCGCGTCCGGCACCGAGATCGGCGTCTCCTGCACGACCGTGAGCAGCCTGCAGGCCGCCTACCAGAAGGTCATCGACGCGTACAACGTGCGGTGGCTCGACCTCGACATCGAAGGCTCCGGGATGGGCAACACGACGGCGATCGACAGGCGCAACAAGGCGATCACCGCGCTGCAGGCGGCCAACCCCGGCCTGCGCATCTCGTACACGCTGGCCGTCGACCGCGCGGGCCTGCCCAGCGGCCAGATCAACCTGCTGAAGAACGCCAAGACCAACGGGACCCGCGTGGACGTGGTCAACATCATGGCCATGGACTACGGCCCGTGTTACACCGACATGGGCCAGGCCGCGATCGACGCCGCCAACAACACGCACAACCAGCTGGTGGCCAACGCCCTCAACATGAGCGTCGGCATCACCCCCATGATCAACATCAACGACGTCACCTGCGAGAACTTCAAGCCGAGCGACTCGACCCTGGTCACGAACTGGGCGCAGACGCACAGCTTCGTCACGCACCTGGCGTTCTGGTCGGAGGACCGCGACATCTCCGCGGGCTATCCGCACACGAGGGCCATGCACCTGTTCCATTGATCGAATGAGTCAGTAACTTAGTAAGTCATTACGACAGGAGGGGCGTGACCCGATCGGGTCCGCCCCTCCTAGTCTTCCCTGCCCCCCTCGCCGCATTTCCTATATGTCTTGACGTTGCGCCGGCCACAGGCGCACAGTGCTTCCAGCCTCAATTCAAGACAGTCGTGGGGGACTCCGATGTCGACTCGTCATGTCGTCGTCCTTCTGCCGGACTCTCGCAACCCGTACATGCAGCTCTCCGCGGAGGCGGCGGCGCGGTCGGCCGACCGCTTGCGCCTCAGCGTCGACATCCAGTTCGCGGAGGCCGATTTCACCACGCAGGTCCGCCAGGTCTATGTGTCGACACGGGCGGTACCGCGGCCGGATCTGGTGATGGTCACGCCCGTCCAGGAGAGCGCCCTCAAGACGATCTCGGAGCAGACGGTGGCCGCCGGCATCGGCTGGTTCTGGATGAACCGCTCCATCGGCAACGAGAAGGAGCTGCGCGGGCGGTATCCAGGCGTGCCCATCTGCATGGTCTCCCCGGACCAGCGCGAGGCCGGCCGGATCCAGGCGCGCCAGGCGCGTTCGCTGCTGCCCGGCGCCGGGCGCGTGCTCTTCGTGCAGGGCCGCATGACGAACCAGTCCGCGCGCCTGCGGGCAGAGGCGTTCCACGAGGCGCTCAAACGTTATCCCGGCCTGGAGATCATCGGCGAGCTCGACGGGAACTGGTCGGCGGACGGCGCGCAGCAGGCCGTCACGCGCTGGCTGGAGGTGATGCGGCCGACACCGCTGCGCCCCGACGTCATCATCTGCCAGAACGATGCGATGGCGACGGGTGTGCTCGAGGCGCTGCGGGGGATGGCGGAGCGCGCCGGCGAGCCCGACCTCGCGCGCCTTCCGGTGATCGGCGCGGACGGCCTTCACGCCATCGGGCGCCACATGGTCGACATCGGCAAGCTGGCCGCGACGACGCTGCTGCCGATCACGGCGGACCGCGCGATGCAGGCCGCCGCCGCCTTCGCCGATGCCGGCGACCTCCCGCCCGCGGAGATCATCCTGCCGCCGAGCGCGTACCCCGACGAGGCGACGATGGTGCGCCGCTGGCGCCGAACGGCGTAAAGGTCGCCTTGCGCGCGTGGGCCACGCGCAAGGCGAATGAGGTCAGTAGCCGAAGCGGTAGGTGAGCCCCGCGCCCCAGTTCGTATCGACCTGCGTGCGATCCAGGCCGTAGCGATCCCACTTGTAAACCCACCCGCTGCCCTCGGCGAAGATGCCGAAGCCGGTGTTGGGGAACTGGTAATCGAAGCCGAGCCCCAGCTTCCCGGCCGGCTTGGTGAACTTCTCATTGCTGAACTGCACCCCGGCCGGCGAGAGCAGGAGCGCATCGTCGTCAGGCGAGACCGTCACCGCCCCGCCGCCGATGGCGAGATACGGCGAGAAGCCCGCGGTATCCCCGCGGAACTGCAGGTCGGCGCCGTAGTAGTGGCGATTGAAATGATTGCCGGCGAGCGGTGAGAACGTGCCGCCTTCGCCCTGGCTGCGGGCGAAGTTGTACGTCGCACGCAGCGCCGCCCAACGGTTGAACTGGATGCCGAGCCCGCCGCCGACGTTGAAGCCGGTCTGGAGCTCGGAGCCGATGTCGAGATCGTCGTCGTTGTCGTCCTGGAAGTCGCGCAGGCTGTTGTTGCCGCCGCCGCTCACGAAGAGCATCGGCTGCCCGACGGCGCTCTCGTCGTCGTGGATATACTGCGAAAACGCCGGGGCTCCGGCCAAACCCATGGCCAGCACCGCGACGCCTATGAAGAGAACACGAGACATGAAACCCTCCTGATGAAGAGACTCCCTCCCGGGAGCGCGGAAAGGGGGTCGTGCGCTCCATCGGGATCCCCGGCCGCCAGGGCGGCGGACCGGACCGTTGCTAGTTCCAGGATCACCCCCGACCCGCCCTGAGGTCAAGCCCGGCGCCGGCTAGGGCCAACGCCTTAGGTTCGTCGCGGCCCGCCGGGGGCACACTGTCGGACCCCGTGCAGATGCGATCGGCCGCTCTCGTCTCCCTGGTCCTGACGGCGTTCCTGCTCCGCGGCGCCGTGCCGAGCGAGGCGCAACACTTCGGCCGCAACAAGGTCCGGTGGAACGCGCCGCGCTTCCGCGTGCTCGCCACCGCGCACTTCGACATCCACCACGACGAGTCGTCGGAGGAGGCGGCGCGCATCGCCGCCCGCATGGCCGAGCGCTGGTACGAGCGCCTGCGGTCCGTGCTGGGACACGAGCTGCGCGGCCGGCAACCGATCCTGCTGTACGCCGGGCATCCCGGCTTCCAGCAGACGAACGCCATCGCGGGGCATCTGCCGGAGGCGACGGGCGGCGTCACGGAAGCGGAGAAGCGCCGGGTGGTGCTGCCGTTTGCGGGACCGCTGGCCGAGACCGATCACGTGCTCGGACACGAGCTCGTCCATGCCTTCCAGTACGACATGATGGGCGGCGGCAACCGCGCCGCCCTCCGGCTGCCGCTGTGGTTCGTGGAAGGCATGGCGGAATACCTCACCCTCGGCCCCGCCGACAACCACACCGCGATGTGGATGCGCGATGCCGCGCGCGCGGGGCGCCTGCCGCGGGTGCGCGACCTCGACGAGCGGCGCTACTTCCCGTATCGGTTCGGGCACGCCTTCTGGGCCTACGTCGGCGAGCGCTGGGGCGACGCCGCCGTCGGCCGCGTGCTGAAAACGGCCGCGCGCTCGCGGCGCGACGTCGTGCGCGTGCTGGAGCGCGTGCTCGAGATCGGCGAGGAGCCGCTCTCGCGTGACTGGCACGCGTCGGTGCGCCAGGCGTACGGCGAAGACGGCGTGCGTCCCGCCGGACCGGAGGCCTTTGGCCGGCCGTTCCTCGCCTCGACGAAGAAGGGCACCCTCGACCTGGCCCCGGCGCTCAGCCCCGACGGCCGGCGTCTCGCCTTCCTCTCCGATCGCGAGGGCGGCTCGCTCGACCTGTTCCTGGCCGACGCCGAGACCGGACGCCTCGAAGGCCGCGCGCTCGAGCGGCGTCTCGAGGCGCGATACGACAGTGTGCAGTTCGTCGCCTCCGCCGGAGCCTGGGACGCCGCCGGCCGGCGCTTCGCCTTCGCCGCCGTGCGCCGCGGGCGCGCCGTGCTCGCCCTCGTCGACGTGGCGGCGCGGCGACTCGAACGCGAGATCGCGATACCGCGCGTCGACGAGATCCTCAACCCGAGCTTCTCCCCCGACGGCGGCAAGGTCGCCTTCTCCGCCCTCCGCGGCGGTTTCAGCGACCTCTACGTCTACGACCTCGCCACCGGCGCGCTGGAGGCGCTGACGGATGACGCATTCGCCGACATGCAGCCCGCGTGGTCGCCGGACGGCACGCGGCTGGCCTTCGTCACCGATCGCTTCGATACCGACCTCGACCACCTGCGCTGGGGCCACTATCGTCTCGCCGAGCTGGTCCTCGCCTCACGCGCCGTACTGCCGCTGCCGTGTTTCCACGAGGCCAAGAACGTGGACCCGCAGTGGGGCGCCGACGGCCGCGTCCTGTACTTTCTCTCGGACCAGAACGGCGTCAGCAACGTCTATCGGCTCGAGGTCGCGACGGGCGCCCTGCGACAAGTGACGGACGTCGGTGTCGGCATCAGCGGCCTCACCGATACCTCACCGGCGCTGGCCTCGGCGGCGGCGGGCAACCGGCTGGTGGTCGCCGCCTTCTCCCGAGGCCGCCACCATCTCCATTCGATCGAGCAGTCGCAGGTGCTCGCGGGAACGGAGCCCGACCCCGCGCCGGAGCCGCACGCCGCCGCGCCGTCGGACGCCCCGCGCCCGAACGCCGTGCAGGCGCTGCTGCAGGATCCGACGCGCGGCCTGCCGGCGGGCGACGCGCCGCGGGCGGCGGCCTATCAGCCCCGTCTCACCACGAACGGCCTGGCCGATCCGTACCTGTCCGTGGCCAGCGACCGCTTCGGCCTCGCCGTGTACGGCGGCGCTTCACTCTTCTGGAGCGACCTGCTCGGCAACCACAGCCTCGGCGCGTCGCTGCAGATGGAGGGCGGGCCGCGGGACCTCTCCGGCTTCCTCTCCTACGAGAACCGGACGCGGCGCTGGACGTGGGGCGTGGCCGCGCAGCAACGTACGTGGCGCGGCGGCATCGCCGGATCGAGCCGGGCCGATCTCGACGGCGGCGCGGTGGTCCTCGAGCGGCTCGTGCGTTATCGCGAGACGGACCGCGGCCTGAGCGGCCACGTGGCGTATCCGTTCGATCGCGAGCATCGCCTCGAGCTCTCCGCCGGCGTGCGGCAGGCGTGGTTCTCCGGGGAGGAGCGCACGCGCACGTCGTCGCTCGAAACCGGCCGCCGCCTCGGCGAGCAGACGGAGGCCCTGCCCGCCCCCGAGCCGCTCGCCCTCGTGGAGATGGGGGCGGCCTTCGTCCACGACAGCAGCGCTCACGGCCCTGCGAGCCCGGTCTCCGGCCGCCGCTATCGCCTGCAGGTCACGCCGACGCTCGGCACGAAGCCGTTCGTGGGCGTGCTCCTCGACTATCGCCGGTATTGGCGCCCGGTGCGGCCGTTCACGCTCGCTGCGCGCGCGCTGCACGTGGGACGCTACGGCGCGGGCGCCGACGACCCGCGCCTGCCGCCGCTCTACGCGGGATACGCGCCGCTCGTGCGCGGGTACGACTCTCTCGGCAGCCCGCGCTGCCTGCCCGGTGCCGGCTGCGAGCGGCTGGACGAGCTCGTGGGCAGCCGCCTGCTCGTGGGCAACGTCGAGCTGCGCGTGCCGGCGTTCGTGTGGCTCCGCCGCGATCGACCCTACGGGCCCGTCCCCGCCGAGCTCGCGCTCTTCTTCGACGCCGGGACCACGTGGACGAACGACAGCCGGCCTTCCGGCCTCGGCGGATCACGGCGGTGGATCCGGAGCTGGGGTGCCGCTGTGCGGGTCAACCTCTTCGGCTTCGCCACCGGCGAGCTCGACTACGTGCGCCCGCTCGATCTGGCGGGAGCCTCCGGCCCGGTGTGGCGCCTCCGCCTGGGCCGCGGGTTCTAGCTCGCTCCCCGCTACTTGTCGTCCGTGGGTGACTCCGGCTTGATCACGAAGCCGGGATACAGCTTCTGCATGCAGTCGGGGCAGATGCTGTGGCTGAACTCCGCATACGAGTGCGCGCGCAGGTACGACTCGATCTGGATGAAGAGGCCCTTGTCGTCGCGGATCTTCTTGCAGTTGGCGCAGATCGGCAGGAACCCGCGCAGCACCTTGATCTGCGCGACGGCGTCGTCCACCTTCTCGTGGAGCTCGCGCTCGCGGGCCTCCAGGCGGCGCACGCGATACCGATGGCCGCCGACGATGGCGAGGCCCGCCGCCGCCACGAGCAGCAGCCGGAAGGGCAGCGTCTGGTGGAACTGGGGCTTCTGCACGAGGGTGAGGACGGCCCCCGTCTCGTTCCACACGCCGTCGGCGTTGGCGGCCCGGACTCCGAACTGGAATCGGCCGGGCGGCAGCTTCGTGTAGCGCGCGACGCGTTTGGTGCCGGCGTCCACCCAGTCGCGGTCGAAAGCGCCGAGGCGATAACGGAAGGTGGCGCGTTCCGGCCGGGTATAGCTGAGGGCGGTGTAGTGGATCTCCAGGCTGTCGGTGCCGGGGGGAATCTCGAGGCCGTCGCGCGCGGGCACGGCCCGGCCGTCGATCAGGACCTCCTCGATGAGAACCGGCGGCACCTTGTGGTCGGTGATGAGGGCATCGGGATCGAGCGAGGCCAGGCCCAGCGACGTCGGGAACCACATGCGTCCGTCGGACGTCTGGCAGGCCCGCTGCACGGTGGGGAGCGTCGACTCCGCCAGGCGCAGGCCCTCGCCGCTGCCGAACACATGGGCCGCCACCCGGGGCAGGCGGCCCTGCACGTAGGCGACGAGGTCGCTCTTGAGGACACGCACGATGCCGTCGTTCGAGTTGAACCAGAAATGCCCGGAGCGGTCCTCGAGGACGGTGAAGACTGAGTTGTCGCTGAGGAGCGGCTGCCCCTCGAAGCGGCGCCCCTTGCCGTCCTTGAAATACTCGAGGCCGCTGGCGGTGCCCAGCCACAACGTGCCGTCGGCGTCCTCCAGCACCGAATAGACATCGGCACCCGACAGCCCGTCCTGCTTCGTGAAGCGGCGGACGACGCCCTCGTGCACCGAGGTGAAGCCCTGATTGCTGCCGATCCAAAGCGTGCCGTCGCGCCCGCGGTGCAGGATGTGGATGAACTTGTCGTCGATCACCTCGCCGGCGGTGAGCGGATAGGGGACCACCCGTCCCTTGTCGACCCGGCACAACCCCTGGCGGGAGACGCCGAGGAGGAGACCGCGCTCGTCCTCCCCGATGCTCTTGACGTAGCGCTTGCCGGTATCGAAGACGGTGACCTTCCCGTTCTGCAGACGCGCCAGCTCGTTCGAGCCGACACCGATCCACAAGCTGCCGTCGGACGACTCGTGGATGGCACCCACGTAGTCGTTCGGCAAGCCGCGGTCGCGGCCGAAGGTCGTGATCACGCCGTCCTTCAGCCGGCTGACGCCGCCGCCGTAGGTGCTGATCCACAGCCCGCCGTCCTTGGACGGCTCCGCCTGCAGGATGGTGTCGGCCCGCAGCCCTTCGCCTGTCGTGTACACCTTGAAGTTCGTATCGCGCATGCGGGCGAGGGTGCCCCGGCCGCCGATCCAGATGCCGCCCTCGTCGTCCTCGTGCAAGGCGAGGATCTGATCGTCGATCATGCCGTCGGCCTTGCGCCACACCGAGAGGACGCCCTCGCGCCAGCGCACGAGGCCGCCCGCCGTCCCGATCCAGATGTTGCCGTCGCGGTCCTCGATGAGGGCCTTGATGTCGTCGTTGGGCATCCCATGCTGTGCCTCGAATCGCCCCTTGCGGAGGGCGAAGAGGCCGCTGCGGGTGCCCGCCCAGAGGGTGCCGTCGCGGGCCCACAGCAGCGACGAAACCAGCGTGTCCTCGAGTCCCTGGGCGCGGCCGAACGAGGTGACCTTGCCCTCCTCCACGCGGTAGATGCCGGTCCCCCAGGTGCCCACCCACACCGCGTTGTCCGGCCCGTCGACGATCGTGCGGATGAGGTCGATCTTGCCGCGATAGTCGATGCCGCCCTGCCGGAAGCGTACGAGACCCCAGGCGGCGTTGGCCGCCCACAGGCTCCCGTCGCGCGACTCGTGCACGGCCACGAAGCCGTACCAGACCTCGCCCGCCGGCAGCACGGTGGCCGCGCCGTCCTTGTACGAGAGGACACCCGTGGCCTCCGCCCCCGCCCACAGCTCACCATTGCGGCCGGCCGCGCACGACCACATGAGCTTGCGCTTGAGGCCGATGACGGTCGAGAGGTCGAGCACGGTGAAGCGGACACCGTCGAAGCGGACGAGGCCGCCCTTGGTCGTGACCCAGAGATAGCCGTCCTTCGTCTGCGCGATGTCGGTGATCGGCGAGCCGGGCAGGCCGTCGCGCACGCCCCAGCTGTCGAGGCCGTACTGGGTGATGGCGGTGGTGGGATTGAGGGCGCGCGCAGGAACCGCGGCCAGGCCGAGCCCGAGGCCCAGCACGGCACCGGAAACGATGCGCGGCGCGCCTCTCAACCGCGGGCGCGCTCCCGCTCGCGCAGGCGTTTGCGCTCGAGGCAGCCGTCGATGCGCGCCTTGAGCAGCACCTCGTCGAACGGCTTGAAGATGTAGTCCTCGGCCCCGAGCTTCACCGACTTGACGATCCCCGACATGTCCTCCGCGGAGGAGATCATCACCACCGGGATGTCCTTCACCGCCGGATCCGCCTTGAGCTTCTGCACGACCTCGAAGCCGTCCATGCCCGGCATCAGCAGGTCGAGGACGATGAGGTCGAACGCACGCTCGCCCACGAGCTTGAGCGCCTCCGCGCCGTCCTTGGCCACCACGACCGCGTGGCCCTGCCGCTCGAGGAGGTTCGAGAGTACGGCACGGCTCACGCCGTCGTCGTCGACCACGAGGAGGGTCCCGTTCTCTGCCATGTCAGCCTCCCTCGGCGGTATGCCCACCGGGATCTTGCCTCGGCGGCAAGCGTTCGTCCAGGAAGAGCTGGAGCGCCACCCGCTCGCGGCGGGCGTCGTCCAGCAGGCGCGGCCCCGCGGCGAGGTCGCCCTCGCGGCCGGCACGCTCGAGGGCGCGCATGGCCACCGTCATCGGGGCGAAGCCGAGATTCGCGGCGGCGCCCGCGACCTTGTGGGCGAGGGTGCGCACCTCGTCGGCGCGGCCGGCCGGGATCGCGCGGCCCAGCCCCACGAGGGCCTCGTCGGCCTGGGTGAAGAACATCGCGCACAGGCGCTCCATCTCCGCGGGATCGCGGCACACCAGACGCAGCCGATCGAGATCGGCGGGCATCGTCGGCGCCGCCTCGGGGGACGGCGGAGCCGCCGGCACCGCGGCCGGAGTGGGCGCAGGCGGGGCTGTCCCCTGCGGGATCCAGCGCTCCAGCACCGCGCGCAGATCGTTCAGATACACCGGCTTGCTCAAGTAGTCGTCCATCCCGGCGGCCAGACACCGCTCGCGATCGCCGGCCAGCGCGTGGGCCGTCATGGCGATGACGGGCGTGCGCCGCCCTCCTGCCTCCCGGCGCCGCAGCTCCTGTGTCGCTTCGTACCCGTCGACTTCGGGCATCTGGCCGTCCATGAGCACGGCGTCGTACCGGCGGCGGGCGAGCGCCTCCAGCACCTCCACCCCGGTGCCGGCGATGTCCCACTCGAAGCCGATCTCGTCGAGCATGGCGGTGGCGACCTCGCGGTTGATCGGATTGTCCTCGGCGACCAGCACGCGGCCGCGCAGGCGCGGCTTCGGGGTCCCGCGGGGGACGAGCCGCCTCTCGCCGCGGGGCTGGGCCCGGCCCGACATCACGCCCGCCAGGCAGTCGAGGAGCTGCGACTGCTTCACCGGCTTGAGCAACGAGGCGGCGATCCCCGCCTCGCGCAGCACCTCCGGCTCGATCCACTCGCCGATCGAGCTCAGCAGGACGAGGCGGACGGAGGCGATCGAGGCGTCCGCGCGGATCGCCCGCGCCAGCCCGAGGCCGTCCATCTCCGGCATCTGCATGTCGAGGATGGCGAGCTGGAACGGGTCCGAGGCGGCGACCGCCCGCTGCAGGATGGCCAGGGCCTCGGCCCCGCCGGACGCGGCCTCGTCCCGCATCCCCCACGACGAGACCTGGTGGTGCAGGATCTTGCGGTTCGTCTCGTTGTCGTCGACGACGAGGACGTGAGCGCCCACGAGCTCCGACGGCGCCGCCGCCCGCGTCGCCCCCTGCTTCTCGAAGGGCACCACGAACCAGAACGTCGAGCCCCGGCCGGCGCTGCTCTCCATGCCGATGGTGCCGCCCATGGCCTCCACGATCTGCTTCGAGATGACGAGGCCGAGGCCGGTGCCGCCGTAGCGGCGCGTGGTCGATCCGTCCGCCTGGCTGAAGGCCTGGAACAGCCGCGACTGCGCCTCCTCGGAGATCCCGATGCCGGTGTCGGTCACCGTCACCTTCACCACCTGGTGCGTCGCCGTCTCCGACTCGTGCATGACCCGCACCACGACCTCGCCGCGCTCGGTGAACTTGACGCCGTTGCCGACAAGGTTGGTGATCACCTGGCGCAGCCGCCGTGCGTCCCCGCGCACCGCCGGCGTCACGTCGCTGTACACGAGGGAGGCGAGCTCCACCTTCTTCGAGCGCGCCCGCTCCACCAGCGGCTCGAGGGCGGCCTCCACCGTCTCCCGCAGGTCGAAGTCGGCCGCCTCCAGGGCGAGCTTGCCCGCCTCGATCTTCGACAGGTCGAGGATGTCGTTGACCAGCGACAACAGCGTCTCGCCGCACGACTCGATGGTGCGCGCGAAGTCGCGCTGCTCGGGGGGCAGGCCGCTGCGCTGGAGCAGGCCGGTCATGCCGATGATGCCGTTCAAGGGCGTGCGGATCTCGTGGCTCATGTTGGCCAGGAACTCCGACTTCGCCCGGGCGGACTCGAGGGCCGCCTCCTTGGCCACCGCCAGCTCGGCCGTGCGCGTGACCACCCGCTCCTCGAGCTCCTCCGAGGTGCGCCGCAGCTTGCCCACCACGAGGGCGAGGCCGGTGGCGGCCAGGGCCCCGATGGCGGCCAGCAGCAGGAAGCTCTCACGCATCCCGCGCCGGGTGTCCGCTTCCACGTCGTCCAGCGGCCGGATGATCTCCAGCACGCCGCGCACGTCCCCCTCGCGCCAGTCGCGCTTGGGGCTATCCGCGCGCTGGTTGTGGCAGGCCACGCAGCTCGTGCGCATGCGGTCGGCGACGGCGTAGCGCAGGGAGGCGCGGCCCTCGTGCTCCTCGAACCGGTAGAACGGTGTCTCCGGGTCGCGCCGCAGCGCGCCCAGAGCGTCGCGCTCGAAGGCGTCGCGGGCGCCGCCGTCCTTGCGCCACGGGAACGGGTAGTCGCTGTAGAGCCGGACCTTCATGCCCGTGCCGTGGGCGCCCAGGCGGCGCCCGAGCTCGATGCTGAAGGTCGCGGGCAGGGGGATGGCCCGCTCGCGCGTGGCGTAGTCGTGGGTGACCTCGATGCCATGCTGGCGGACGCGCTCGACGACGTCGGAGGTGTAGAGCGTCCTCACCTCGGCCAGGGAATCGGAGTGCAGGCGCGTCCCCTGCAGGGCGGCGCTACGCACGAGGCGCCTCGAGAGCGCGGTGAGGTGCCAGGAGGCGAGGACCACGGAGGCCACCAGGAACGAGGACAGGATGGCGACGCTGTGCCGATAGAAGAATCGCGGGGCGCGGCGGAGGAGCGCGAAGAGCCCCACGCCGCCTTCAGTCGAGGAGCGACTGCAGGGTGAGCGACTGCAGCGTCTCCTCGAGGCCTTCGATGAGCTGCTCGTAGCTGGCGGGGCGGGCGGTCGGGTCCTTCTCTAGCATCCAAAGAAGTATCCGTGACAGCTCGAAGGGGAAAGTGGGCATGATCTCCTGCGGCGGCGGCACCGGCTGCGTCTGGTGCAGGGAGATCGACTCCACCGGCGTGCGGCCCTGGAAGGGCGGGCGGCCGAGGGCGGCGTGATACAGGGTCACCCCCAGGGAGTACATGTCCGCGCGGAAGTCGACCGACTCCGGGTGCAGGGCCTGCTCGGGGGCCATGTAGGCGGGCGTGCCCACCACCATGCTCGAGTCCTGGCCTTTGTTGTTGTCGGTGCGCTGCTGGGCCAGGCCCAGGTCCACGATCTTGGCCAGGCCCGGCTTCGTCATCAGGATGTTCGCCGGCTTGATGTCGCGATGGATCATCCCCTGCTCGGCGGCAGCCTGCAGGCCGCGGCAGATGTCGAGGCCGATGGCGAGCACGCGCTTCAAAGACAGCGGACCCTCGCTATGGATCGTGTCCGCCAGCGACCGGCCTTCGATGAACTCCATGATGATGTACGTGATCTGCGGCGTGTGGGTCACGTCGAAGACCCGCACCACGTTCGGATGGTTGAGCTGGGCGGCGAAACGCGCCTCTTCGCAGAGCAGCTCGGCCAGGAAGGGGCGCGCGCGCACCACCTCCGGCTTCAGGAGCTTCAAGGCCACGGGGATCCGCAGCAGCAGGTGCGTCGAGCGGTACACGGCGGCGAACCCGCCCATGCCGAGCAGCTCTTCGATGCGGTACTTGTCGATCACCGACCCGATGGCGGGAAGGCCGGAGCCGGGCGGCGGCGCCTTCGGGGTGGGCTCGCGGCGGATCGAATCCAGCCGGCGATCGAGCGAGGCCTCGATGTTCGAGGCGGAGACGGCGACGCTGGCCGCCGTCGGCGCGCTCGCCCCCGAAGACCCGCCCGACGCCACCGCGAATACGTCGCGGGGCAGCATCAGGTCGAGGTGGCCCCAGTCGTCGAGGATGTGGACCTGCGAGACGGAATCGTTCGGGAAGCAGCCGAGGAGGCTCCCGGGCAGACCCTGCAGGTCATGGCCTTCGCCGGCGACGAAGGCGGTGTCGGTATCGAGGGGATCGAAGCGGTGGTCAGGCATCGTGCCGCACCAGCTCGTTCGTGAACTCGAGCTCGTAGTCGCTGAGGAGGCCGCCCAGGTCCATCTCGAGGCCGACGAGCGACCCGCTGCCCCGCGCCCCGCCGGCATCGGCGGCCGGGAACGCGGCGCGGAACAGCCGGCGTTCCAGCAGCACCCCCGCCGGGAGCTCGAGCCGCCGCAGCCGCGGCAACACGCCGACGTGGAGGCACTCGTCCGTCCGCAGCGCCACCGGCACCGCCGCCCCCCCGTGAGGGAGGCGCAGCAGGATCCAGGAGCGCCGCGCCGCCTCCCTGCCGAGGAGCAGGCCGAGATCCCACGCACCGTAGGCGGAGCCACGGATTTCGAGACGGCCGACGCAGCCGGCAGGGGCGATGGCGGGCCCGATCGCCTCCGGCCACTGGGGCGGCGGCGCCTCGTCGACGAGGAGCGCGCGCTCGACGAGGTCCGCCGGCATGGCCATCAGCTGGTGCACGCCGCGGACATACAGCCACAGGCCGGCCTCGGTGGCCACCCGGACGGCGGTGCTCACGCCGCGCCTCCGCTCGACTTCGCCCACTTGCGGATCATGCGGCCGAGCAGCTCCTGGCTGAACGGCTTCGTGATGTAGTCGGTGGCCCCCACCGCCGTCGCCTGGTCGCGATGTTTCTGGCCCGAGCGGCTGGTGACGACGATGACGGGCAGGTCACGCAGGGCGGCGTGGGCCCGCATCTCGCGGATGAGCTCGAACCCGTGGAGGCGCGGCATCTCGAGGTCGGTGAACACGAGATCGAACCGCCCCGTCGACTGCAGCTTTTCGAGGCCCTCCTGGCCGTCCGCGGCCAGCACGACCTCCGCTCCCAGCGCGGCCAGGAAGCGCTCCGCCACCTTGCGCACGGACAGGGAGTCGTCGACGAAGAGGACGCGGGCGCGGACCTTCGCGTCCGACCGGGAGACGACGGCATCCGCCGCCTCCCCCGCGCGCCGGTCCTTGTGGAAGAGACCGACGACGTCGAAGATGAGGATCAGCTCGCCGTCGCCGCTCACGGTGACGCCGGAGAAGAGCGGGTGCCCGGTGAGGACGTCGCCCAGGCTCTTGACGACGATCTCCTCCTGGCCGATCACGCGGTCGACCTCGACGGCGAGCCGGGTCTGGCCGACGCGCAACAGAACCGCCGCCTTCGGCGTGCCCTCCGCTTCCGTGCGCGCGGGCAGTCCCAGGAGCACGTCGAGCGAGCGGAGCGTGTGGTACACGCCGTCGATATTGATCCGGCGCTGGCCGGCGGAGTCGTGTACGTTCGACTCCTGCAGGTCGAGGATCCGCTCGGTGAGGTTCAAGGGCACGGCATAGGCCAGGCCGCGGTGGCGCAGGATGAGGGCGCGGGTGATGGCCAGCGTCAGCGGGAGGTGGATGGTGAACGTGGTGCCGAGCCCGCGCAGGCTGGACACGCGCACGCTGCCGCCCAGCCGCTCGATCTCCCGCCGGACCACGTCGAGACCGACGCCGCGCCCCGAAACGTCGTCGACGTCGGCGCGGGTGCTGACCCCGGAATGGAAGATGACGTCGGCCACCGCACCGTCGTCCGGGGTGGTCCCCGGCGGCAGCAGGCCCCGCTCCATCCCGAGCTGGTGCAGGCGAATGTAATCGAGGCCGGCCCCGTCGTCCTGGACGTCGAGCAGCAGCTCGCCCGCCTCCTGGCGCGCGGTCAAGGTGATGGTGCCCATCCGCTCCTTGCCCACCTTCTGCCGCGCCTCCCCCGACTCGATGCCGTGGGCCACCGCGTTGCGCACGAGGTGCAGCAGCGGCGTGTACAACTCGTCGATGATGGCCTTGTCGAGGTCGACGTCCTCGCCGTGCGCCTTGACGCGGACCTGCTTACCCTCCCGCTCGCCGGCGTCCCGCACGGGCAGGCGCAGCCGCGTGAAGAGCTGCTCGACGGGCACCATCCGGGCCTGCGTGATCTCCGTCTGCAGGCCGGTGACGATGGCGCCGAAGCCGGCGGCGTCTTCGGAGAACGCCGTCAGCGAGTCGTTCATCCGCCCCTGGACCTGCGAGATGTCGTGGCCGATGTCGGCCAGGTTGCGGGCGAGGATGTTCACGTCGCCGTAGCGGTCGAGCTCGAGCTCGCCGAACTCGGCCACCGCGCTGCCCGCGCGGGCCGAGGCACGGCCGACTGTCATCGTCGAGAACTCGTGCTGCTCTCGGAAACGATCGACCGCGCGCACCAGCCGGTTGCGCCCCATCGTCAGCTCGCGGTGCATCGTCTGCAGGGCGGAGACGCGGCGGGCCAGCCGCGAACGGCTGACGACGAGCTCGCCGGTGAGGTTCATGAGGCCGTCGAGGCGCTCGGTGGAGACCCGCACGAACTTGCGGTCGAAGGCGCCGGCGTCGGGGGCGCGCTCACGGAACGAGCGGCCCATCCCGGAGTCGGACTGTCCCGAGAACCCGCCGCCGGAGGTGGAGGGCGACGAGGCGGACGAGTCGCCGGTGCGCGCCAGCGCCGCCGGCTTGCCGCCCCCGCGGAGCCGCAGGATCTCGCTGTCGAGGCGGGCAACGTGGACCTCGATGAAGCCCCGCTTGGCGTGGCGCAGGTTGCGGCGGACCTCGTCCTGTACGTTCAGGAGCAGGGTGGCGAGGTGGGCGAGCGGCGGCAGGATCGGGGCTTCTTGCAGGTCTTCGAGGAGGTCTTCGAGCTTGTGGACGAGGCGGCCGAGGGCGGCGAGGCCGACCGTGTTCACGGAACCCTTCAGCGTGTGGTAGTGCCGGAAGAGCGCGCGGATCTCCGACTTCGGAGTCTGGCTCGTCTCCAGGGCAAAGATCGCCTTGTCGATCGACTCCAGCAGCTCGCCGGACTCGATATCGAACGCCTCCCAGATGACGGCGTCGACGTCGGTGGGCACCGCCTCGCGCAGGGGCGTGTCGAGAGGCACCGGGGTGTGGCCCGGCTCGAGCAGGCGCTGGAGCTGATCCACGCCGCGCCGGAGCTCCTGCGGGTGGAGCTCGGCGGTGCCGTTCTCGCAGATGTCCTGCAGCCGGCTGGCGGCGTCGGACATCGCCGTCTCGCCGGCGACGATGGCGGAGCCTTTCAACCGGTGGAAGAGACCGCGCAGCGTCTCGATCTCGCCCGCCCGGTCCTTCGATGTCGCCACGCGCGCCAGCGTCTCCTCGATCTGGATGAGGACCTGGGCGGCGTCTTCCCAGAACAGGCGCTGCAGCTCCGGCGAGCGCGCGTCACCAGCCGGGGCCGCGCCGGAGGCATCGAGGCCGATCTGGGGCAGGCCGCCGGCGGCGAGAAGCTGGTTCGTGCGCAGGACGAGCTGCGTGACGAGCTGCGGGCCGAGCGGCTGCCCGATCTCGAGGGCCGCCTCCATCGTGTTCTGCAGATCGGAGGCCTGGGCGCTCACGTGGGTCAGGCCGACAGTGGCGGCGGTTCCCTTCAAGGTGTGATAGATCCGCTCGAGGCTCGTGGCGCTCGCGGTATCCGCCGGGTCGCGCGCCAGCGCCTGCAGGTAGCCTTGCAGGGCGACCAGATACTCGCGCGCCTCCTGCTGGAAGAACTCGCGGAGCTCGCCCGACGGCGCCTGGCCCTCGTCGAACGAATACTCGCGCGAGGCGGAGGCGGCGGGCT
>Ga0114129_10001861_pt1 | contig 28741 bp, 30 predicted proteins | sample RhiMetdeltSRZDD1_FD_80071 | JGI IMG/M metagenome (GOLD analysis project Ga0114129, IMG submission 80071) | Populus rhizosphere microbial communities from Tennessee, USA - Rhizosphere MetaG P. deltoides SRZDD1 (version 2) (version 2) | ecosystem: Host-associated > Plants > Roots > Rhizosphere >... | reverse complement strand
TGCCCATCGCGGTCAATGCGGCCACCGTGGCCACCCCGACCCGCCGTCTGACGCCCATCCCTCATCCTCCTCGGATGCCCGCCCTCCCAGTTTGGGAGCGCTCCCAAATGGGAGCATCGGGCCACTGGGGACTGGTGTCAAGGGTTCGCTGGGAGCGTTCCCAAACCGAGACTCGGCGGCGACCCGGCAGCCTGGCCGTCCGGCATAGCCAGGCTGAGAGGGGCAGCCGGTTGACCGGGGGTGGCCAGGGCGGGGATGCTCGACAGGTCGGAGCCGGGGGCTATCGATGCTCAGACTTTCTGGGAGGCAGACGTGGGAAAACCGACCCGTCGTACCGTGCTGGCCGGGACCGCGGCTGTTCTGGTCGCCGGCTGCGGTGACGACAGCGAGCCGGCGGCACCGGCCGCGTCCGCCGCGGACGCAGCGGAGTTGGCCAAGACCACCGACGTGCCGGTAGGCGGCGGCATCGTGCTGACCGACAGCAAGGTGGTGATCACCCAGCCGAAGGCCGACAACTTCGCTGGCTTCAGCGCGGTGTGCACCCACCAGGGCTGCACGGTCGCCGACGTCGCCGACGGCACCATCAACTGCGGCTGTCACGGCTCGAAGTACTCGATCAGCAACGGCGCGGTCGTCCAAGGCCCGGCCACCAAGGCACTGGAGGAGAAGCCGGTCGTCGTCGTCGGCGACGTGATCACGCTCGCCTGACAGTCACGTCCCATCCTCGAGCAAGTCCTCGACCGAGCGGTCGAGCCGCCGGGACAGCCGCTCCAGCGCACGCTCGACGGCGGCTCGGACGGTCTGGTCGCCGTCGTCCCGCAGGGCAGCAACGGCCGCCGCGTGCTCGGCCTCGCCGGCCGCACCGACGGCACGGACGGCTGTCGCCCGCACCCGGGGCAGCTCGTCGTCCAGCATCGGCAGCAGGTCAGGCACCACGGAGCCCAGCTCGCGCGCCGCGACCACCCGGGCGACGTTCTCCCGGACCCGCCAGGCCGGGTCCGCGGCGCCGACGGCCAGAGCAGCGGAGACGTCGTCGCGCCACACGTACTGGAACGCCCGCGCGGCCCAGACCCGGACCCAGTAGTCGTTCGGCGGCTCGGCCGGGGACCAGTTCGAGCCCGGCGCGACGGCGCGGCCGCCGATCCAGGTCAGCGACGGCAGCGACGGGTCGGCGCAGGCCCGCACGCTGTCGATCCGGCTGGACAGCAGGTCCGCGCACCAGTCGACCAGCACGTCCTCGCCCAGCGCGGCACGGGCGCCGAGCACCAGCTCGCGCGGGTGCGCGTCGAGGTCAGGCGGCAGCAGCACAGAGCCAAGTACACCCGACGGCACCGACAGATCGGACATCCGGCGGTCCCAGCTCCACCGCCGGCGTCAGCCGGCGATCAGCGAGCGCAGCACGTACTGCAGGATGCCGCCGTTGCGGTAGTAGTCGGCCTCGCCCGGGGTGTCGATCCGGACCACCGCGTCGAACTCCTTCGTCGCGCCGTCGGTGCCGGTGACGGTGACCTTGACCGTGCGCGGCACCTCGCCGCCGTCGTTCAGAGCGGTGACTCCCGCGATGTCGAACGTCTCCTCGCCGGTCAGGCCGAGCGACTCCGCGTTCTCACCCTCGGGGAACTGCAGCGGCAGCACGCCCATGCCGATCAGGTTCGACCGGTGGATCCGCTCGAACGACTCGGTGATCACGGCCCGCACGCCGAGCAGCGCGGTGCCCTTCGCGGCCCAGTCGCGCGACGAGCCGGAGCCGTACTCGGTGCCGGCCAGCACCACCAGCGGCGTACCGGCCTCGGCGTACGACTGCGCCGCGTCGTAGATCGTCGTCACCGGGGCGTCGGCCTTGGTGAAGTCGCGGGTGAAGCCGCCCTCGGTACCCGGTGCCAGCTGGTTGCGCAGCCGGATGTTCGCGAACGTGCCGCGGATCATCACCTCGTGGTTGCCACGGCGGGAGCCGTACGAGTTGAAGTCCTTGCGGTCCACGCCGTGCTCGGCCAGGTACTGCCCGGCCGGGCTGTCGGCCTTGATCGAGCCGGCCGGCGAGATGTGGTCGGTGGTGACCGAGTCGCCGAGCTTGGCCAGTACCCGGGCGCCGCTGATGTCGGTGACCGGCGACGGCTCCTTGGCCATCCCGTCGAAGTACGGCGGCTTGCGCACGTACGTCGACCGGTCGTCCCACGCGAAGGTCTTGCCCTCCGGCGTCGGCAGCGACTGCCAGCGCTCGTCACCGGCGAACACGTCCGCGTAGTCCTTGGTGAACATCTCGGAGTTGATCGAGCTCGCGATCGTCGCCTCGACGTCCTCGGCGGCGGGCCAGATGTCCTTGAGGAACACGTCGTTGCCGTTCGAGTCCTGGCCCAGCGGCTCGGTCTCGAAGTCGAAGTCCATCGTGCCGGCCAGCGCGTAGGCGATCACCAGCGGCGGCGACGCGAGATAGTTCATCTTCACGTCCGGGTTGATCCGGCCCTCGAAGTTCCGGTTGCCGGACAGTACCGACACCACCGCGAGGTCGTTGTCCTGGACACCCTTCGAGACCGCCTCCGGCAGCGGGCCGGAGTTGCCGATGCAGGTGGTGCAGCCGTACCCGACCAGGTGGTAGCCGAGCTTCTCCAGGTACGGCACCAGGCCGGCCTTCTCGTAGTAGTCCATGACCACCTTCGACCCCGGCGCCAGCGAGGTCTTCACCCACGGCTTGACCGCAAGGCCCTTGTCGACCGCGTTCTTGGCCAGCAGCGCGGCGGCCAGCATCACCGACGGGTTCGACGTGTTGGTGCAGGAGGTGATCGACGCGATCACGACATGGCCGTGGTCGAGCTCGGTCTCGGCGCCGTTGAGGGTGATCCGGATCTTGTTGGACGGGCGGCCTTCGCCACCGTGCGGCACGTGCGGCTCGTCATACCCGTGGCCGTGCCCGTTCTGCGGCGCCGGATCGCTGGCCGGGAAGCTGCCCTCGACCGCCGGGTCGACGTCCAGCTCCTCGCCGTTCGCTGCGTAGTCGTCGAGCGCGCCGCGGAACGCCTCCTTGGCCTCGGTCAGCGCCACCCGGTCCTGCGGCCGCTTCGGGCCGGCAATCGACGGTACGACGGTGGACAGGTCCAGCTCGAGGTACTCCGAGTAGCGCGGCTCGACGCTCGGATCGTGCCACAGGCCCTGCTCCTTGGTGTACGCCTCGACCAGCGCGACCTGGTCGGCCGACCGGCCGGTGAGCCGCAGGTAGTCAAGGGTCACCTCGTCGATCGGGAAGATCGCGCAGGTGGAGCCGAACTCCGGACTCATGTTGCCGATCGTGGCCCGGTTCGCCAGCGGCACCGCCGCGACGCCCTCGCCGTAGAACTCGACGAACTTCCCCACCACGCCGTGCTTGCGCAGCATCTGCGTGATGGTCAGCACCACGTCGGTCGCGGTCGCGCCGGCCGGCACCGAGCCGATGAGCCTGAAGCCGACCACCTTCGGGATCAGCATCGAGACCGGCTGGCCGAGCATCGCCGCCTCGGCCTCGATACCGCCGACGCCCCAGCCCAGTACGCCGAGCCCGTTCACCATCGTGGTGTGGCTGTCGGTACCCACGCAGGTGTCCGGGTACGCCACCCCGTCGCGCACCATGATGGTGCGGGCCAGGTGCTCGATGTTCACCTGGTGCACGATGCCGGTGCCGGGCGGGACCACCTTGAAGTCGTCGAAGGCGGTCTGGCCCCAGCGCAGGAACTGGTACCGCTCGCCGTTGCGCTGGTACTCGAACTCCACGTTCCGCTCGAACGCGTCCGGCCGGCCGAACACGTCGGTGATCACCGAGTGGTCGATCACCAGCTCGGCCGGTGCCAGCGGGTTGATCCTGGTCGGGTCACCCCCGAGCTCCGCGACCGCCTCACGCATCGTGGCCAGGTCCACCACGCAGGGGACGCCGGTGAAGTCCTGCATGATCACCCGGGCCGGGGTGAACTGGATCTCGGTGTCCGGCTCGGCGTTGGCGTCCCAGCGGCCCAGCGTGCGGATGTGGTCCGCGGTGACGTTCGCGCCGTCCTCGGTGCGGAGCAGGTTCTCCAGCAGCACCTTGAGCGAGAAGGGCAGCGTGTCGGCACCCTCGACGCCCGCCAACCGGTAGATCTCGTACGACTGTCCGTTGACCTCGAGGGCGCCCTTGGCACCGAAGCTGTCGACGCTGGCCATCAGCCTGCTCTCCTCCTGCGTGTGGGTTCCTGCCCCATCCTGCCGACCGCGCGGTCCGGTCGCGAGGCCGGGGTGACGCGAGAATTTATCTCGATATCAAGATACATGATGTCGAGGCAGTTTCACACCAGGCTGCGCACCGCGAGTCAGTCGATGACGGAGCCGGCGGACACGGTGGTGATGGTCGCGGTCATTCCGGCGGCCCGGTCGGACGCGAGGAAGGTGGCGGCCTCGGCCACGTCGGCCAGCGTGATCTGGCGTGTGAGCAGCCGGCCGGGAGCACCGGGGTTGGACAGGAACTCGTCCTCGTCCATGTCGAACCGGCGGGCCATCCGGCGGAACATCTCGCCGACGTAGGACCCGGCGGCTACGGACTCCGCGATCCCGTCCGGCCGCAGGCACACCACCCGGACGCCGTGCGGACCGAGCTCGTTCGCGAGCTGCTTGGAGAAGGCCTCCACGGCCACGCACGCGGGCCCGAAACCGTCTGTCGCCAGGGCGACCCTCGCCGCGGTCGTCGACACGGTGATGATCACGCCACTGCCGGCCTCGGCCATCTGCCGTGCCGCCTCGGTCGCGGTCACGAACTGCGTCGTCGTGATCGCGGTGATCGGGCGCAGGTACTCCTCGAGCGACAGCTCGCGCAGCGGCACGCCCTGCTCGTGATCGATCCCCACTGTGTTGACCGAAACGTCGATCCGCCCGGAGGCGGCGATCACCTCGCCGGCCTGGCGGCGTACCGACTCCGGATCCAGCGCGTCGACCTCGGCCACGAAGGCCCGGCCGCCGGCCGCGGTGATCTCGTCCGCGACCGCTTCGAGCTTCTTGCGAGTGCGTCCGGCGAGGTGCACGTGTGCGCCCTCACGGGCGAAGGTCCGGGCGATCGCACCGCCGACCGCTCCGCCCCCGCCGTACACCACCGCGATCTTGTCCTCGAGCAACATCGGTCGTTCCCTTCATGATCGGTGTGTTTGCCCACCGACGAAGAAGGGCCGCCGCGATCGACATCCGGCATCTCGCCCCGTTGATGGCGTATTCTCATCGTGATCTGTATCACTCAGATCCGCCTCGGAGGTGGGCGATGGTCGGCGCAAGGACTCATCTGGCGGCAGAAGCGGCCCCGTGCGGGCGGGTCGTAGAGGGTGACCGCGCCCGGGACGGCGATGCCGACGGGCTGGTCATCGAGAGCGTCACCTACGCCTGCGGCTGTCGGCGGACGCACCATGAATTCCATGACGGCAGCATGAGGATCAGGATCGTCCGCCACGACGGGAAGATTCTGGCGGACGAGCACAGCGGCGACCACGAGGCCTGACCCCACCCATGGCCGCGTCGTACGACGTCGTGGTGATCGGGGGCGGCGGGGCCGGCCTGCGTGCCGCGATCGCCGTTGCGGAGACCAATCCACGGTTGCGGGTGGCAATCGTCTCCAAGGTCTATCCGATGCGCAGTCACACGGTCTCGGCCGAAGGCGGTGCCGCCGCGGTCGCCGGCGCGGACGACAGCCGTGACGAGCACGCCTACGACACGGTCTCCGGAAGTGACTGGCTGGCCGACCAGGACGCCGTCGAGGCCTTCGTCACCGAGGCTCCGCGAGAGCTGCTCCGGCTGGAGCACTGGGGCTGTCCCTGGAACCGGCAGCCCGACGGGCACATCGCGGTGCGTGCCTTCGGCGGCATGAAGAAGATGCGGACCTGGTTCGCGGCGGACAAGACCGGCTTCCACCTGTTGCACACGCTCTTCCAGACCGCGCTGTCCTACCCCGACATCGTCCGGTACGACGAGTGGTACGTCACCACGCTGCTGGTCGACGACGGCGCCGTGCGCGGCGTCGTAGCCATCGAGCTGGCAACCGGCCGGGTCGAGACAATCACCGCTGCCTCCGTCATCCTGAGCACCGGAGGGTGCGGCAAGGTCTACCCCTTCACCACCAACGCGAACATCAAGACCGGCGACGGCATGGCGCTGGCCTACCGGGCCGGCGCGCCGCTCAAGGACATGGAGTTCGTCCAGTACCACCCGACCGGACTGCCGTTCACGGGCATCCTGATCACCGAGGCGGCCCGCGCCGAGGGCGGCTGGCTGCTCAACAAGGACGGCTACCGCTACCTGCAGGACTACGACCTCGGCACGCCCTCGCCCACGCCGGTGCTGCGCAGCATGGAGCTGGGACCTCGTGACCGGCTGTCGCAGGCGTTCGTGCACGAGCAGGACAAAGGCCGGACGATCGAGACTCCGTACGGACACGTCGTGAACCTGGACCTGCGCCATCTGGGCGCCGAGGTCATCGACGCCAAGCTCCCGTTCGTGCGGGAGCTGTGTACGAAATACCAGAACATCGATCCGGTAACCGAGCTGGTCCCGGTGCGCCCGGTGGTGCACTACATGATGGGCGGCGTACACACCGACATCCGCGGCGCGACGCCGATCAAGGGCCTGTACGCCGCGGGCGAGGTCGCCTGCGTCAGCATCAACGGCGCCAACCGGCTGGGGTCCAACTCGCTGCCGGAGTGCCTGGTCTTCGGTGCGCGCGCCGGACGCGCAGCGGCCGTGTACGCAGGTCTGGCCAGGGACACCGTGTCGCGGGCGGTCCTGGCACAGGGCCGCGACGAGGAGCACCGGCTGAAACGGGAGCTCGACCGGCACCTGGAGGGGCGCGAGCGGATCGCCGACATCCGCACCGATATGCAGGCCACGATGGAGAACGGCGCCGGCATCTACCGCGACGGCGACTCGTTGGCGGCGGCGGCCGACGCACTCGGGGACCTGCGCGAGCGATTCGCCCGCACGGCGATCGACGACCACAGCCGGAGCTTCAACACCGAGCTGGTCGCCCTGCTCGAGCTGTCGTGCATGCTGGACGTTGCCGAGAGCATCATCGCCTGCGCACTGCGCCGGGAGGAGTCGCGCGGGGCGCACCAGCGCACGGACTTCCCGGCTCGGAACGACGAGCGGTTCCTCGCCCACTCGCTGGTCCATCGTCGTCCCGACGGCACCGCCAAGGTCGACTACCTGCCGGTGACGGTAACCCGCTGGCCACCGGGCGAACGTGTGTACGGGAGGTGACAGCGATGGCTGACCGAATCACCCTGGAGGTCGCGCGCTACCGGCCGGAGCGCGAGGCCGAGCCGGTGATGCAGTCCTACGAGGTGCCGCTGCGCCCGGACTGGGCGATCCTCGACGGGCTCAACTACATCAAAGATCAGCTGGACGGCACGCTGTCCTACCGCTGGTCCTGCCGGATGGGCATCTGTGGCAGCTGCGGGATGACCGTGAACGGCGACCCGAAGCTGACGTGCGCCACCTTCCTCACCGACTATGCGCCGGGGCCGGTGCGCATCGAACCGTTGCCGAACTTCCCCGTGATCCGGGACCTCGTCGTCGACATCGACGACTTCATGACCAAGCTGCCCACCGTCAAGCCGTGGCTCGTGCGCGACGAGCACGAACCGGTCGAGAAGGGCGAGTACCTGCAGACTCCCGAGGAGCTGGACGAGTACAAGCAGTACAGCATGTGCATCAACTGCATGCTGTGCTACGCCGCCTGCCCGGTGTACGCGCTGGAGCCCGGCTTCATCGGTCCGGCGGCGATCGCGCTCGCGCAGCGGTACAACCTCGACTCGCGGGACGCCGGGCTGGACGATCGGCACGACGTGCTGTCGTCCGACGAAGGCGTGTGGGGGTGCACGTTCGTCGGCGAGTGCTCGGCGGTATGCCCCAAGGGCGTCGACCCGGCCGGCGCTATCCAGCGGTACAAGCTGACCGCCGCCACCCGGGCGATCAAGGACCTCCTGCTGCCGCGGGGTGGGCGATGATCGAGACGACCGGTCCGTACCACCGGCCGATCTCGCTGTTCTGGTGGACCCGACGGCGCGCTTATCTCGTCTTCGTGCTGCGTGAGCTCAGCAGCGTGTTCGTGGCCTGGTTCGTCGTCTACCTGCTGATGCTGGTCTCCGCGATCAGCTCGGGCGGCGACTCCTACCAGCGCTTCCAGGACTGGAGCGGGCAGGTCTGGGTGCTCGCACTGAACATCGTGTCGTTCCTGTTCATTCTCCTGCACATGGTGACCTGGTTCGGCCTGGCGCCGAAGGCGATGGTGGTCAAGCTGCGTGCCCGCCGCGTCCCGCCGCGCGCCGTCCTGGCAGGGCACTATGCGCTGTGCGTGCTGCTGTCCGCCATCGTCGCCTGGCTGGTGCTGCGATGAGCCGGCGACGATCTCCGGAACCCTTCGTCTGGCTGCTGTTCAGCGCCGGCGGAACGGTCACCGCGCTGCTGTTCCCGATGCTTGTCTTCCTGTTCGGTATCGCGTTCCCGCTCGGCTGGCTGTCCTGGCCCGACCACGCGCACCTGCTCTCGGTGGTGCAGAACCCGATCACCAAGCTCATCCTGTTCGGGGTCTGCGTCCTTGCGCTGTTCCACTGGGCGCATCGCTTCCGCTACACCCTTTACGACGGCCTGCAGCTCAAGCGGCTCAGCAGCGCGATCATCGTGCTCTGCTACGGCGGCGCGGTCGTCGGCTCGGTGCTGGCCGGCCTGGTCCTGCTCGGCGCATGACCTGACCCGGGCCTGATCGAATCACCGCCGGGCGATCTCCGCGAGCCGAGCCTCGAGGTAGCGCCGTTCCGCGTCGGTCGGCGCGAGCTCGAGCGCCGTACGGTATGCCGCGGCCGCGTCGGCGTCGCGGCCCAGACGGCGCAGCAGGTCCGCGCGGGTGGCCGGCAGCAGGTGGTACCCGGCCAGCCGGCCGGACGCGTCCAGCTCGTCGACCAGCGCCAGGCCGGCCGGGATGCCGTGCGCCATCGCCACCGCCACGGCACGGTTGAGGTCGACGACCGGCGACGGGGCCAGCTTCGCCAGCTCGGCGTACAGGGTGGCGATCTGCGGCCAGTCGGTGCTCGCCGCTTCCGGCGCGGTGGCGTGGCAGGCGGCGATCGCGGCCTGCAGCTGATACGGCCCGGTACGCCGCATTGCCAGCGCCTGGTCCAGTGTGGCGACGCCCTCCGTGATCAGGCCCTGGTCCCAGCGGGACCGGTCCTGCCGCTCGAGCGTGACCAGTACGCCGTCGTCGGTGCGGGTCGCGCGGCGGCCCTCGTGCAGCAGCATCAGCGCGAGCAGACCGCGCGGCTCGGGCTCGTCGGGCATCAGCCTGACCAGCACCCGGGTCAGCCGGATCGCCTCGGCGGTGAGGGCCCGGCGCTCCTCGGGACCCTCGTCGTAGCCCTCGTTGAAGATCAGGTACAGCACTGCCAGCACCGCGGCCAGGCGCTGCGGCAGCAGCTCGGCGGGCGGCACCCGGTACGGGATGCCGGCCTCGGCGATCTTGCGCTTGGCGCGGACCAGGCGCTGCGCCATCGCGGGCTCCGCGGCAAGGAAGGCCCGCCCGATCTCGGCGGTCGTCAGGCCCGCCAGCGTCCGCAGCGTGAGTGCGACCCGGGCCGGGAACGAGAGCGCCGGGTGGCAGCAGGCGAAGATCAGCCGCAACCGCTCGTCCGGGATCTCCTCCGGCACCGGCGGTTCCTCCGGCTCCCGGGCCAGCACGGCGAGCTGGCCGAGCTTGGCGGCGCCGGCCGCGTCCCGGCGCAGCCGGTCCGTCGCGCGGTTGCGTGCCGTCGTGGTCAGCCAGGCGCCCGGCCGGCGAGGCACACCATCCCGCGGCCAGGTCGCCAGTGCGGCCGTGAACGCGTCCTGGGCGCAGTCCTCGGCCAGGTCCCAGTCGCCTGTCATCCCGATCAGGGTGGCGACCACCTGGCCCCACTCCTCGCGGTACGCGGCGTCGACGGCCGCGCGGACCCGGTCGTCCGCGGGCTCGGTGACCGGGTCCGGCCGGGTCATTCCCAGACCGGGCGGATCTCGACGCCGCCCCACTGCGCGTACGGATGGCCGGCCGCGATCGCGATCGCCTCGTCCAGGTCCTCGCACTCCAGGATCAGCACGCCGCCGACGAAATCTTTCGTCTCCGCGAACGGGCCGTCCGACACCAGCGTCTCGCCGTCGCGGACCCGGACCGTGGTGGCGTCGACCACCGGGCGGAGCCGCAGGCCGCCACGCTTGGCACCCCGTCGCTCCAGGTCCGCCGCCCAGGCCCGGTGCACCGGGTCCACCTCGAGCTCCTCGTTGGTCGGCGACGCCGTCTCGTCGTCACAGATCAGCAGCACGTACTTCATAGCCGGATTCTGCCCCACGCGATCGACAGCACGGTTGCGTCACTCAGGACAGCTGCGGCAGCACCTCCGCGGCGATCAGCTCCAGGTGCTCCAGATCGGACAGGTCCAGCACCTGCAGGTAGGCCCGGGACGCACCGGCCTCGGCGTACCGGCCGAGCTTGTCGACGATCTGCGCCGGGCTGCCCGCGAGCCCGTTCTCGACCAGGTCCTCCGGCGCCCGGCCGATCGCCGCCGCACGCCGCTTGAGCTCCGTCTCGTCCCGGCCGGCGCACACCGTCTGCGCGACCGAGAGCACCAACGTGCCGGGATCCCGGCCGTGCTCGGCGCACGCCACACGGACCCGCTCGAACTGCCGCGAGGTCGGCTCCACGCCCCGGAAGGCCGCGTTGAACTCGGCGGCGTACCGGGCGGCCAGGGCGGGGGTACGGCGCCGGCCGGCGCCGCCGACGATGATCGGCGGATGCGGCCGCTGGGCCGGCTTCGGCAGCCCGGGCGAGTCGGTCACGGTGTAGTGCGTACCGCGGAAGTCGTACCGCTCCCCGATCGGCGTGTCCCACAGTCCGGTGATGAGCTCCAGCTGCTCGGTCAGCAGGTCGAACCGGGTCCTGGTGTCCGGGAACTCGATCCCGTACGCCGCGTGTTCGGCCTGGTACCAGCCGGCCCCGAGGCCCAGCTCGACCCGTCCGCCGCTCATCTGGTCTACCTGGGCGACGCTGATCGCGAGCACCCCCGGATACCGGAACGTCGCTGAGCTGACCAGCGTGCCGAGCCGGATCCGGCTGGTCTCGCGGGCCAGCCCGGCCAGCGTGACCCACGAGTCGGTCGGGCCGGGCAGGCCGTCACGATCGCCCATGACCACGAAGTGGTCGGACCGGAAGAACGCGTCGAAGCCGCACTCCTCGGTCTTCTTCGCGACGGCCAGCTGGTCGTCGTACGAGGCACCCTGCTGCGGTTCGGTGAAGATTCTGAGCTGCATCGAAGCCTTTGTCGGTGGCATGGGGCCAACCTATCCAGCGCCCGGGCCTGCTCCTCGTCCGTCCGCGGTGGTCCCGACCTGTGAGAGCTCGAGCCGGTGCGCGTACGACGGCTGCCAGTCCTCGCCGCGGTGCGCGAGATGCCACGCCACGTCCTCGGCCAGCACCGGCCGGTCCGCGATCGGTCCCTCCCACCACGACGGCACCGAGTCGTACCAGCGGTCGATCCGCAGCGTCCGCCCGGCGGCGTCGATCCGGGCGAACATCCACGGGCCGTGCTCGGCGTCGGACTCCTCCAGCCACAGCGCGTGCAGCAGAGCGCCGATCTGGTCCGACCGCCGCTGCGCGCCCGGCACTTCTGGCGGCTCCAGGTCGAACGAGTACCCGACCGCCGACCGGTTCGCCACGTACACGTGGATGGTGAACCCGGACGGCACGAGCTTGGTGCGCGCCCGGCACCACTCGTGCAGCTCCTCGAACGCCGGACCCTCGACCGGCCGCGGACGGCGCCGCTCCGGCTCGGCCCGCATCGCCTCGTCGAGCGAGTCGAAGGAACGCTCCGGCGCGTGTCGTGCCGGCTCATCTCCCGGCACGTCGGCCTGGTGCGCGGCTTCGGGCAGGCCGGCCAGCAAGACGTCGAACGCGTCCGCCGCATGCTGTTCCGCGGCCGACACCGGTTCGGGTTCCGGCTCGGGCTCTGGTTCGGGCGCTGGTTCCGGTTCTGGTTCGAGTTCCAGCGCCGGTTCGGGCTCTCGTTCTGGCTCCGGGTAGGGCTCGGGCTCCGGCTCGGGTTCCGGCTGTGGCTCTGCGGGGATTGCGGGTGCGACCGCGGCGGGCGGCTCGAGCAGCTGCGGGGCGAACGGCGACTGCGATGACGGCGGCAGGACGAACGGCTCCTCGTCCTCCTCGTCGTCGACCTCGTCGTATGGCTGCTCCCATGACTGCTCGTCCGGCTGGTCGGATGGCTGGTCGGATGGCTGGTCGGATGGCTGGTCGGATGGCTGGTCGACCGGCTCCTCGACGGGACCGCTGACGGCGGGCTGGGCGTGCGCGACCTGGTACGGCGCGGACCAGCCAGGGGATGCCGGATGGACCGGCGGCAGCGGAACGACCGGCGGCGTCTCGACCTCGTCCTGGGCCGGCGTGGCGCGGTCCTCCACCTCCGGGACGTGGTCCCGCTGGAGAGCCGCCGGTTCGACCGCGTCGTACTGGTCGTACTCGGGGTACACCGGAGCGCCGTACTGCTGCTCCGCGTACGCCTGCTCCGAGTACTGCTGTTCGCCGTACGGCTGCTCGTCATACGGCTGCTCGCCGTACTGCTGCTCGCCGTCCTGCTGCTCGCCATACGGCTCCTCGCCGTACGGCTCGTCGTCCTGGTCCTCGTCCCAGTCGAACAGCTCGACCAGCTCGGATGGCATCTCGTCCACCGGCGCGGGCTCCGGTGGCGTGGCATACCGGTCGGACTGGTAGGACTGGTCGGATCGGTCGGGCGCGGCAGGGCGGTCGCGCGCGACCGGGCCGCCGAACGCCGCCGCCGCGGCGAGGCCCGCACGCAGGTCGGGCGGTGAGCCGTCCGGGCGCAGCCGGTTCAGCGACGGCCCGAGCAGGCCGAAGAAGTCGCGTAGGTCGTCGGCGCCGATGCCCGTGCTCCCGGCTGCACGGATCAGGCCCATCGCTCCGAACTTCAGCTCGTTCGCGTTCACATCCGGGCCGGCCCACATCAGCAGCTGCTCGGCCAGCTCGTACTCGGTCTCCTCGTCCGAGACCAGCCAGTACCCGATGGACTGGAAGCCGTCGTCGAGCGGCTGCCACGGATCGCCCGGGTATGACGCCCGGGCCCAGGTGCCGGCGAAGTGCCCGTACACGAATCCGAGCTGGCCGGTCGCCACCCGGTGCCGTACCTCGGGCTGGCCGATCCACTCCGGAGCACCGCTGAGCAGCTCGGACAACGCACCCTCGGCCGCCGTACGGCTGTCGTCGTAGTGGTAGCCGAACACCACCGCCCGGCCGTCCGGCATCGAGATCAGCCGCAGGTCGTTGCCGCGGGAGTCCTCGTGGTGCCAGCCCCGCCTGTCCGCCCACCAGATCCGGTCCCGCCCGGCCGCATGCGCCACCGCGGCGAGCGCGGCCCAGCGCGCCCGCAGTTCCGCGGGGTCGTCGAGGTCAACGAGCGGCATCTGGTGGTCCTAGCGTGATGAACGGTCCAACCCATAGTTCAACACAGCCACGCACTCTATGTGGTGCGTCATCCCGAACAGGTCGAAGGCCCTCAGACCGGACAGCTCGTACCCACCGTCCAGGAACACCCGCAGGTCCCGGGCCAGCGCCGCCGGGTCGCACGCGACGTAGGCCACCCGCCGTGGCGTCAGGTCCGCGATCGCCCGTACGACGTCCGGCCCGGCCCCGGTCCGCGGCGGGTCCAGCACCACCAGATCGACCGACTCCAGCCCTTGCCGGACGGCCGAGCGCAGTACCCGGCCGACCCGGCCGCCCTCGATCGTGACCGCCGGGAGGTCATGCAGGTTCCGGCGCGCGTTGCGGACCGCGGCGGCGTCGGACTCGACCGCGAGCACGGCACAGCCGGCGTCGGCCAGGAAGGCCGCGAACAGCCCCACGCCGGAGTAGAGGTCGAGCGCGGTCTCGCCCGGCCGCGGCGCGAGCGCGGTCAGCACCGCGTCGACCAGTGTGGTCGCCGCCGCGGGATGGACCTGCCAGAACCCGGTCGCGTCCACCCGGAACCGCCGGTCCCGGACGATCTCGTGCACCCGGCCGCCATCGTCCTCACCGGCCGCCACGGCCGACTCCCCCGCGGACGACAGCACGGTCTGCACCGCGTCGGCGTCCGGCCAGGTCCGGTCCAGCACCCGTGGGCCGGCCGGGTCGGCGAGCAGGCAGCGGTCGACCGGGACCAGGTCGTGGCTGCGGTGCTGGTACATACCTGGGCGGCCCCCGCTGACGGCGTACCGCATCCGGGACCGCCAGCCGAGCCCGTCGTCACCCGGCACCGACTCCATCACCACGTCGTAGTCGATCCGGCCGATCCGCCGCAACGTGTCGGTCACCACCTGCGCCTTCAGCCGGCGCTGCTCGGCGATCGCGACGTGCTGGAAGTCGCAGCCGCCGCAGCGGCCCGGCCCGGCGTACGGGCACGGTGGCTCGACCCGGTGCGGCGAGGGATCGAGGATCTCGACCGCATCCGCCCGCAGGTACTTCGTGGTCTGCTCGGTGACCCGCGCCCGGACCCGCTCGCCTGGGATCGCGTGCCGGACGAACACCACCTGACCCTCGTGCCGCGCCACGCAGTGACCGCCGTGCGCGACCGGTCCGACGTCCAGCTCGACGACCGCCCCGACCAGCTCGTGCCCCGAGTGCTCCGCGGTCACCGGCTGCCCGACGTCTCCCCGCGTCGCACCGGCGCGTGCTCGTCCCGCTCGTCCCGCTCGACGACCGCCTGCGAGCTCATCAGCTGGTACGGCACCGAGGTGACCATCACACCCGGGGTGAACAGCAGCCGGCCCTTCAGCCGCAGCGCGCTCTGGTTGTGCAGCAGGTGCTCCCACCAGTGTCCGACGACGTACTCGGGGATGTAGACCATCACCACGTCCCGCGGCGACTGCCGGCGGATGTCCTTCACGTACGCCAGGATCGGTCGGGTGATCTCCCGGTACGGCGACGACAACCGCTTCAGCGGTACCGGGATGCCGCGCCGGTCCCACTCGGCCTGCAGCGCCTCGGACTCGTCGGAGTCCACGTCGACGGTGACCGCCTCGAGGATGTACGGGCGGGCCGCCTTGGCGAATGCCAGTGCGCGGAGCGTCGGCCGGTGCAGCTTGGAGACCAGCACGATCGCGTGCACCCGCGACGGCAGCGTCAGACCCTCGTCGGCCTCCACCTCCATCTCCCGGCTCACTGCCGCGTAGTGCCGGCGGATGCCCTTCATCAGCACGAACAGCACCACCATCGCGATGATCGCGATGTAGGCGCCGAGCAGGAACTTGGTCAGCAGGACGACGACCAGGACGGTGCCGGTGCAGGTGAGGCCGATGCCGTTGATGATCCGGGAACGCTGCATCCGGCGCCGTTCGGCCGGCCGCTCCTCGGTGCGCAGCAGCCGGGTCCAGTGCCGCACCATGCCGGTCTGGCTGATCGTGAACGACACGAACACGCCGACGATGTACAGCTGGATCAGCCGGGTCACCTCAGCGTTGAAGGCGACGATGAGCAGGATGGCGAACCCGGCCAGGATCACGATGCCGTTGCTGAACGCGAGCCGGTCGCCCCGGGTGTGCAGCTGGCGAGGCAGGTAGCCGTCGCGGGCCAGGATCGAGCCCAGCACCGGGAAGCCGTTGAACGCGGTGTTCGCGGCCAGCACCAGGATCACGCCGGTTGCCGCCGCGACCAGGTAGAACCCGGGCGAGAAGTGGTCGAAGATGCCCTTGGCCAGCTGCCCGATCACCGGGTCCTGGTGGTACTCCTCCCCGACCGGTACGCCGTCGCGGAGCAGCTGGGTGGCGGGGTCCTCGGCGTACCGGACGTTCATCACGTTCGCCAGCGCGACCACGCTCAACACCATCGTGATCGAGATCCCGCCGAGCAGTGCCAGCGTGGTGGCGGCGTTCCGGCTCTTCGGCTTCTTGAACGCCGGGACGCCGTTGCTGATCGCCTCCACACCGGTCAGTGCGGCACAGCCCGAGGAGAACGCGCGCAGCACCAGGAACGCCATCGCCAGCCCGCCCGCGCCGGTGGCGAACTCGTCCTCGGGAACCAGCTCGAGCGACGCGCTCGGTGCGTCCGGCAGGTCACCGAACAGCAGCCGGCCGAACCCCCACAGCGCCATGCCGAGGATCGTGACCATGAAGACGTACGTCGGGACCGCGAACGCCGTACCAGACTCGCGGACGCCGCGCAGGTTCATCGTGGTGAGGAAGAGCACCGCGATCACCGCGGCCATCGCCTGGCGACCTTCGAGGGCCGGTATCGCCGAGGCCGCGTACTGCGCGGCGGACGAGATCGACACCGCCACGGTGAGCACGTAGTCGACCAGCAGCGCGCTGGCCACGGTCAGACCCGCGGTCGGGCCGAGATTGGTGTTGGCCACCTCGTAGTCGCCGCCGCCGGACGGGTAGGCGTGCACGTTCTGCCGGTATGACAGCACCACCACGAGCATCACGACCGCGACCGCGATCGCGACCTTCCAGGAGAACGCCAGCGCGGCGAGGCCGGCGATCGACAGGGTCAGGAAGATCTCGTCCGGCGCGTACGCCACGGATGACAGCGCGTCACTGGCGAACACCGGTAGCGCGATGCGCTTCGGGAGCAGCGTCTCGCCGAGCTGCGTGCTGCGGAGCTTGCGGCCGACGAGGATGCGCTTGCCGACGTTGCCTAAGGTCACACCGGCGATGTTAGAGGTCGGTGAGTTCGGTGTAGCGTCGTATCGGCCATTCGAGCAGGGAGAATACTTTCGTGCACGTCGTCATCATGGGTTGCGGTCGTGTCGGGTCGACGCTGGCGCGCACTCTGGAGAAGCGGGAGCACACGGTCGCGATCATCGACCAGTCCGCCGACGCCTTCCGCCGGCTCAGCCCGAACTTCAGCGGCCGCACCATCACCGGGATGGGCTTCGACCGGGAGATCCTGATCGAGGCGGGGATCGAGAAGGCCGAGGCGTTCGCCGCCGTCTCCAACGGCGACAACTCCAACATCCTCGCGGCCCGCGTCGCGCGCGAGACCTTCGGCATCGAGAACGTGGTCGCCCGGATCTACGACCCCGGCCGTGCCGAGGTCTACCAGCGCCTCGGCATCCCGACCGTCGGCACCGTGAAGTGGACCGTCGACCAGATGATCCGGCGGCTGCTTCCGAGCGGTTCGGAGTCGGAATGGCGGGATCCGTCCGGCACCGTCAGGCTCGCCGAGATCCACGTCGACGCGGGCTGGGTCGGCCGCCGCGCACTCGACATCGAGACCGCCACCGGCGCCCGGGTCGCCTTCCTCACCCGGCTCGGCGAAGGCCTGCTGCCGAAGCCCGACACCGTGATCCAGGAGGGTGACCTGGTGCACGTGATCCTGCTGGAGAGCGACGCGAAGGCCGTCGAGAACCAGCTCGGTACCAAGCCTGAGGAGCAGTGATGCGGGTAGCCATCGCCGGCGCCGGCAACGTCGGCCGGTCGATCGCGGCCGAGCTGCTGGAGAACGGCCACGAGGTGCTGCTGATCGACAAGGACCCCCGCGCGATCAAGGCCGAGTCGGTCCCGCGCGCCGAGTGGCTGCTGGCCGATGCCTGCGAACTGTCGTCCTTGGAAGAGGCCGCCCTGCAGCGCTGCCAGGTCGCGATCGCCTCCACCGGTGACGACAAGGTCAACCTGGTGATGTCGCTGCTGGCAAAGACCGAGTTCGGCGTTCCGCGAACCGTTGCCCGAGTCAACCATCCGCGCAACGAGTGGCTGTTCAACGAGGCCTGGGGCGTCGACGTCTCCGTGTCCACCCCGCGGATCATGTCCGCCCTGGTCGAGGAGGCCGTCTCGGTCGGCGACCTGGTCCGGCTGTTCACGTTCCGCCAGGGCGACGCGAACCTTGTCGAGCTGACGCTTCCCGAGGACTCCCCGATGATCGGCGTCCGCGTCGGCGACGTCGCCTGGCCCACCGACACCGCGCTGGTCACCATCCTGCGCGAAGGCCGGGTCCTGACCCCCGACCCCGACGGCACCCTCGAGCTCAACGACGAGCTCCTCTTCGTAGCCGCCGACGAAACCGAACAACAGCTGGAAGAAATGCTCTCCCCCCACCACCGCCCCCACCTCCCCCGCCCCCCCCTCTGACCGCCGGCCGGTCGCAAACGCCAAGCCGTGTCACCGCCGAGTGGACGCATCCTTCAAGGCGTGCCACCGCCGACTGGACCCGAGTTTCAGGGCGTGTCGGCGTCGACTGGACCGGAGTTTCAAGGCGTGTCGGCGTCGACTGGACCCGAATGTCACCACTGCCGCGGCAGCCGCGGGTGGATACCGAGTGCGTCACCGACTGTCCGCTCCAGGCCCGTGTCCGTGCCCCACACCGCCTCGCGGCGGACCGAAATGACGTCCCATCCGAGCAGCCCGAGCCGCCATCGCCTCGTGGCATCAGCGTTCTGCTGCTGCAGAGTTCCGTGCCACTGGTCCGAGTCGTACTCAAGCGCGAGCCGCCGGCCGTTCGGCAGCGGATCGAGGTAGCCGAGATCGACCCGGTACGCCCGCTTGTCGTCGCGGATCTCGACCTGAGGCACCGGTGTCCCGAGACCGGCGTCGACCAGCCGCAGTCGCAGCCAGCTCTCACCCGGCGACTCGGTCGCCGGCTCGACCAGTGCGGCGAGCTCGCGCGCTTGGACGATGCCAGGATGGCCCGGGTACCGCTCGACCCCGGCTAACAGATCCGGAAGCGCGACCAGCCCCGATTGGCACATGGAGTCGAGTGCCGACAGCGCGAACGGCCGATGCAGATGCCGAGCGAGGTGTACCGCAGTCGCGACCGGTGATGTGACGCGGAGTCCGTGCAGCACGGCGACGTCACCGTCGAGCACGGTCTGGACGTGACCGGCCGCACCGGCGAGCCGGACACCGCGGCTTTCGCTGGCGCGCAGGGTCTGGATCGGCGGGGGCTCGTCGTGCTCCTGCAGCGCGAACGTGTCCACGCCGTGCAACCACGCAGCGGTACGGCGGCACAGGATCGCGTCGGGCGGGATGACCTTCGCGACAGCGGCGGCTCGGAGCACGACGGAGTCGGGTACCTCGGTGTCGACGAAGACGCCACGCACGATGCGGCGGATGACCTGATGCCGGAGCAGGCGGTTGAGGGCGGTCCGGCTGATACCGGCCGTTGCCGCCTCCGCGGGGGTGAAGGGAACACCGTCGAACAGCAGCGAGTCTTCGGAGGGCGCAGACATCCCAGCAGGATGGCCAGTCAGCGCAGGGCACGGATGCGGTTGTCCACAGATCCGCGACGCTGGCGGACACTGTCGGCCGCCATTCTGAAACTTGGGTCCAGCCGAGGCCGACACGCCTTGACACAAGGGTCCAGTCGGCGGCAAGACACCCTGGCGTTTGCGACCAGTCGGCACAGACGGGCGATGGTGCGGGCGTCCAGGCGATCGGCACGGACGCCCGCGGAAGGGGTCAGCGGCGGCCGCGGAGGAGGTGGGTGATGGTGTCGCGGGCCTCGGTCCAGGTGGCGGGAGGGAGGGTGGCCCGCAGGACTACGTAGGCGAGCCAGACCGCGAGGGCGTAGCACGGGAGGCCGAGGGCGACCTTGGCGATGCCGAGGGCGTTCAGCTGTTCGGTGAGGTAGAGTGGTACCTGGACCACCAGGCGCACCGCGAACAGGCCGACGAAGACCAAGGTGGCGCGGCTGAACCCGCGCATCATGTCCGGGTCCTTCCGCCAGGCCGTGCCGGTCTGGGTCAGCACGCCGAAGATGACGCCGAACAAGGGCCAGCGGATCAGCACTGTGGTCAGGTACAGCAGGCCGTACCCGGCGTTGGTGAGCAGGCCGGGCAGGTACACGTTCTCGGCCTTGCCGCTGGCCTTCGCGACGTACGCGGAGATCAGGACGCCGAGGAACCCGCCGACCACGTTGCGCAGCGGCTGCTTGCGCCACAGCCGCAGCACCGCCACCGCCGCGGCGGCACCGACGGCGACCGCCAGCGCCATGGTCAGGTCGTGCTCGGTGACCTGGTACACCACCAGGAACGCGATCCACGGCAGGCCGATGTCGAGCAGCGCGCCCCAACCGCCGAGCGCGTGGAAGAAGTCCTTGTCGCTGCTGGACGGGGCCGCGGAGTCCGAGGTGGTCTCCTCCGAGACGAAGCGTGCCGCCGCCTCGCGCTCCTCCTCGCTGAGCCCGAGTACCTCGCCGACCCGCTCGGGGGAGGCTGGATCGGCGGTCCGGGCGTCGTCGTGGTCAGCCATGGGCCACGGTGGGTCGCAGCTCGTACCGGGGGTTGAACATCACACGGTTGCCGTCCACGATGCCTATCCGGCCGGACACGATCATCTCCACGCCGGGGCGGATGCCGGCGATCCGGCGCCGCCCGAGCCAGACCAGCGTGACCGTACCGGTGCCGTCGTACAGCTCGCCCTCGAGCGCGGGCACGCCGCCGCGCGGACTGAACGTGACGGTCTTCAGGGTCCCGAACAGCGTGACCATCTCGCGGTCACAGCAGGCGATGACCTGACGCGCGCCGAAGTCGGCGGCTACGTCCTGGAGCTCCTCGGCCTCGCGTTCGTCCTGGCTGCTCGCCAGTCCGCGGAACGCGCGCCGGAGCCGCCCGCCCGGCTTGTCTGTACCCATGCGTCCAGCCTAAGCCTGTTCCGGCTCGCCCGGCTGCGCTCCGGCCGGCAAGGTCAGGGACAGAGGTTCGCGCGGTGCCATCGGCTCGGACCCACGCACCACGACGACCTGGCGGAACGACTCCTCCAGCGGCAGGGCCGCCTCGGCCTCGACCGCGGCCCGGCCGAGCAGCGTGCCGCGCAGCAGCCAGCGCGGGCCGTCCACGCCGACCACCCGCGAGGTCTGGCTGAACATCTGCCCGTCCGGCCCCTCGACCGGCACGACCAGCGTGAGGTCCGGGCCGAACGCGCCGTCACCCTCGGTCGCCGTACCGCCCATCCGGGTCGCCTCGGCGGCGATCTCGCGGCGTACGTCGGACCAGATGCCCGACGTCTTCGGCGCGGCGAACGCGCGCAGCTCGAGCGCGGAGTCCTCCAGCACCATCAGGACCGCCTGGACCTCGTTCGTCTGCTCGTCCACCTGGAGCCGCAGCTCCATGCCGGGCAGGCCCGTGATCACCAGGCCGCCCAGATCGATCCGGTCGTCGGCCGCCAGCTCGGCCGTGTCCACCTCCGCGGAGTCGAACGGACCGCTGTCCGCGGCCGCCTCGTCCGGATCCGGCGCCGTGTCCACCGTCTCGTCGACGGCGTCGTCCTTTCCTTTACGGCGGAAGATCACTGCTCTTGCCTACTTCCCTCATTGGAAACCCTCGGAGAAGGTTCAGTCTCAAGTGTCCGGCGACCGGGCGTGACAGACCAGCCGATCCGGCCGCCGTGGTCTCGCGCAGCCGCTGGGTCACTCGGCACGCGCTCAGCCTGTCACACGATCGCTGTGCCGATCCCCCCAGCCGCCGGTCGACCCGTACCCACCGTCGCCGCGGGCCGAACCGGGCAGCCGATCGACCTCGACGAACCGGGCCTTCTCGACCCGCTGGATCACCAGCTGCGCGATCCGGTCGCCGCGGTGCAGCGTGACCGGCTCGGCCGGGTCCAGGTTCACCAGGCAGACCTTGATCTCACCGCGGTAGCCCGCGTCGACGGTGCCGGGCGCGTTCACGATCGAGACGCCGTGCCGGGCGGCGAGCCCCGACCGGGGGTGCACGAACGCCGCGTAGCCGTCCGGCAGCGCGATCGCGATCCCGGTTCCGGCCAGCGCCCGCTCCCCCGCCTTCAGGGTCAGGTCGCGCGTGGTGACCAGGTCCGCGCCGGCGTCCCCGGGGTGCGCGTACGACGGCAGCGGTACCGCGTCGTCCAGCCTGGTGATCAGGACCTCTGTCACGGGTTCACCTCGAACTCTCCCTGTGCGTGGTCAAGGTTGCCGTGCTCGGTGAAGTGCTCCACCGGTACGACGACGAAGACGGCCGCGGCCCGTACCGCGATGGAGTCGCCGATCCGGCCCTCGGCCGCGGCGTACATCCGCCGGCCGCGGAAGCCGAGACACTCCGCCCGCAGCGTCAGCGTGGTACCGACCGGCACCGGCCGGACGTAGTCGGTCTCCAGGCGCCCGGTCACCATCGGCTTGCGCAGCAGCCAGGACAGGCCGCCGAGGATCTCGTCCAGCGCGGTGGCGAGCACACCGCCGTGCGCGAGACCCGGCGCGCCCTGATGCTCCGCGGTCACGGTGAACTCGCCGGTCACGGTCAGCCCCTCGCCGGCGGTGGTCACCAGCCGCAGACCGGTCTGGTGGTCCGGGCCGCAGGCGACGCAACGGTGGTAGTGCGACCGCAGCACCGTGCCCGGCGCGGGCGCGTCCGGGTGCCGCACCGGCGCTTCCAGCTGCTCGGGCGCGGCCGCCGACCGCGGTGGAGGCGAGATCACGAGAGGCGACCCTACCGACGGCCGCCGACGGCCGTTCTGCCAGGCTGCACACGTGCGTTACTCCGAACGGCTGCGGGTGCCCATCTCGTGGTGGCTGATCGCGGCCGCGGGCCTCGGCACGCTCTGGCTGGTCGTCGCGGCGGCCACCTCCACGGCCGTCGCGCTCGCGATCACCGGCACCGCCGTCGTCCTGGTCGTCGCCGGGTTCCTGCGGTACGGCGCGGCGCCGGTCGCGGTCGACGAGGACACCCTGACCGCCGGCCGGGCCCGGATCCCGCTGGAGCATCTCGGTACGGCGGAGCCGCTCACCGGCGAGGACGCCCGGCTCGCTCGCGGGCGAGAGTGCGATCCGCGGGCCTACCTGCTGCTGCGGCCGTACGTGTCCGGCGCGGTCCGGGTCCGGTTGACCGACCCGGCCGACCCAGCGCCGTACTGGCTGGTGGCGACCCGGCACCCCGAACGGCTCGCCGAAGTGCTCCGCCCGCACTGACAATGGCAAGATCGGTTGCGTAGGGCATCGAAGGAGGGGTGTGCAGATGGCCGGAGCCAAGATCGGCTGGAAGCTCGTGCTCGCCGTGTTCACGATCGTGGTCCAGCTGGTGACCAAGAAGGCCGTGACGTCGGCGTGGAAGCTCGGCACCGGCCGCAAGCCGTCGCCGCGGTCCCCCGAGGCCGGGTACGTCGAGGTGGTCGCCTGGGCAGTGGCCAGCGGTGCCGCGGCGGCCGCCGCGAAGCGGTTCGCGGAGCAGAGCGCGGCGAAGTACTGGCTGAAGTCGACCGGGACACTGCCACCCGGATATGAAGAGCGGGACTGACCTCGCCGGTCAGTCCCGCCTCGTCTGTGTTCCCCCGCGGACCCTCCCAGATCCGCCCTCGCTCCCCCTTGCGTTTCTCAAGCCGCCGTAGTGCCGCCCTCAGGCTGCACAGTCGCGGCAGATCAGCTGACCGTTCTTGTCCGCGGCCAGCTGGCTACGGTGGTGCACCAGAAAGCAGCTCGAACACGTGAACTCGTCGGCCTGGCGCGGGAGCACGCGCACCGCGAGCTCCTCGTGGCTGAGGTCCGCGCCCGGGAGCTCGAAGCTCTCGGCCGCCTCGGCCTCGTCCTCGTCAACCTTGCCTGAGTTCTTGTCGTGGCGTCGAGTCTTCAGCTCCTCGATGCTCTCTTCGCCGGCGTCCTCGTCTGTCTTACGTGGGGCGTCATAGTCGGTCGCCATCTTGTCCCTGCCCTTGCTTCGTGCCCGTGATACCTGCAGCCGTGTGAACGGGTGCGCGGGCCGAGAAATTCCGGGTTCCGTCATCCGTTTTCCACAATGCAGAGGACGGCCCCGATGCCGTCCCCCGAGGCGCAGATTGTGCCCTATACCCGGGTCCGATTGCGCGCCGGGGTCCATGTACTGACCATCGTGTCGCGGTAGCGACTTGATCGATCCAAGTTTCTGCGCGCCAATGCACGCATTACGGGACTAACAAGCACCTACGCGCAGTCAGCTCCGAAGTGGGTCGGCGGCGGCCAGCGCGTCGTGCAGCGCATCGAAGATCGCCGGACTTGACGCCATCGCCATCTCCGGCGACACCGGAGCGCCGTGCAGGCCCCCGATCCGCGCCCCGGCCTCGGCCGCGATCAGTGCACCGGCGCCGTAGTCCCACGGGTTCAGGCCACGCTCGTACGCAGCGTCGAGCCGCCCGCACGCTACGTAACAAAGGTCGACCGCGCCGACACCGATCCGGCGGATGTCCCGGATCTTGCCGATGATCTCGCGGATCACCTCGGCCTGCACCGCCCGCCGCTGCGGGTCGTACCCGAACCCGGTGCCGACCAGCGCCTTGGTCAGGTCGGTGCAGCCGGACACCGCGATCGGCTCGCCGTCCAGGAAGGCGCCACCGCCGCGGGTCGCGGTGAACGTCTCCCCCAGCGGCGCGTTGACCACCACGCCGGCGATCGTCTCGCCGTCCAGCTCGACGGCGATCGAGACCGCGTACGTCGGGTGGTCGTACAGGTAGTTCACGGTGCCGTCGATCGGGTCCACCACCCAGCGCACCCCGCTGGTGCCGTGTACGTCCTCACCTTCCTCGCCGAGGAACGCGTCGTCCGGGCGGACCGCGAGGATCCGCTTGCGGATCAGCTCCTCGGACTCCCGGTCGACCGCGGTGACCACGTCGGTGTCGGTGCTCTTGGTGTCGGCGACGGTGATCCGGCCCCGGCGCCGCTCGACGATCAGCTCGGCCGCCTCGGCCGCGACCTCGGTGGCCAGCGCGAGCAGCTCCGCGGGGCTGGTCATGCCGGCACCGCCCGTCGCCGCGGAGCCGGGCAGCAGTCCTCCGGGCAGACGTCCCAGCCGGGGCCGATCGCCCCGGCCGACACCCGCTGCGGCGACTCGCCGCGTGCCACCGCGGCCCGTTCCATCACCAGGTCGCAGAGCATCGCCACGAACCGCTCGTCGGTGCCCGGCGTCGCCGCCCGGGCCATCGGCAGGCTCAGCTTCGCGGCGGTGCCGGCCGCTTCGGTGTCCAGGTCGTACACGACCTCCATGTGGTCGCTGACGAACCCGATCGGCGCCAGCACCACCCCGGAGGCTCCCTCGGCCGCAAGCTTCTCGAGGTGTGCGTTCACGTCCGGCTCCAGCCACGGCGCCTGCGGCGGACCGGACCGGGAGCAGAACACCAAGTCGGTACGGCGCGGGCGACCGGTCCGCAGCTCGAGACCGGCGGCGATCTGCTCGGCCACGTCGGTGTGCCACGCGATGTACGCGCCGCCACCCGGTCCGCTGGTCTCGTTCATCGCGACCGGGATCGAGTGCGTCACGAACGCGACCGCCGCATCGTCCGGCAGCCCGGCCAGGGCGTCGGCGCAGGCGTCCACGAACGGCTCCACGAAGCCCGGGAGGTTCGCGTAGTGCCGCATCCGGTCGATCCGCGGCGCACCCTTGAAGTCGGTCGCGGCGGCGATGTTCTCCAGGTACTGCCGGCAGCCCGAGTACGACGGGTAGGCCGAGGTGATCACCGCGACCGCCCGGCGGACGCCGTCCGCGGCCATGGCACGGACGGTGTCGTCCAGGTACGGCGCCCAGTTGCGGTTGCCCCAGTACACCGGCAGGTCGATGCCGCGGGCATCGAGCTCGGTACGCAGGGCCGCGAGCAGCGCCCGGTTGTGGTCGTTGATCGGACTCCGGCCCCCGAACGCGTAGTAGTGCTCGCCGACCTCGCGCAGCCGTTCGTCCGGGATGCCGCGGCCGCGGGTCACGTTCTGCAGGAACGGCAGCACGTCGTCGGGTCCCTCGGGGCCGCCGAAGGACAGCAGCAGCACCGCGTCGTACGGTGTCGGGTCGGGCAGGTCGCTCGGCGGCATACTCCGATCCTGTCAGGCGAGCTGTCGGCGCGCACAGCTAGGCTGCCGTCCGCCTCATGCTGACGCCTTACGTCGACCTCATGCGCCGCCCCGGTGCTGCCGCGTTCTTCTGCGCCGGGGTCCTCGGTCGTATGCCGATCTCGATGATCGGTCTCGGCATCGTGATCCTGATCTCGCGTGAGACCGGCTCGTACGGCCTGGCCGGCGCGGTCTCCGGCGTCTCGGTGGTCGCGATCGCGTTGACCGGTCCCGTCCAGGGCCGGCTGGTGGACCGGTTCGGCCAGGCCCGGCTGCTGCTGACCGGCTCGCTGGTCTGCACCGCGGCACTGCTCGGGCTGCTGGTCGCGGTCCGCGCGGACGCGCCCGACTGGGTGCTGTACGCCGTCGCGGCGGTGGCCGGCGGTACCCGTCCGCAGGTCGGCTCGTTCGTCCGCGCCCGCTGGAGCCACGTGCTGGACCGCGGTCGGACCCTGCAGACGGCGTACGCGCTGGAGGCGGTCGGCGACGAGGTCGTGTTCATCGTCGGCCCGGTGCTGGTGACCGTCCTGGCAACCGAGGTCAGCCCGTACGCCGCGCTGGTGGCGGCCGCCGCACTCGGGTTCGCCGGCACCTTCTGGCTCGGGCTGCTGCGCGGCACCGACCCGCCCGGGCGGCGCCGCGCGACGGGTTCCGAGCCGCTGCCGCTGCCCTGGCTGTCACTGCTACTGCTCAGCCTGATCGGCGCCGGCCTGGGTGCCGCACTGGGCAGCGCCGAGGTGGTCACGGTGGCGTTCACCGCGGAGCACGGAGTGCCGCAGATGTCCGGCGTGGTGCTCGCGGTCTGGGCGCTCGGCAGCCTGATCGCCGGACTCTGGTACGGCGGGGTGCACTGGCGGGCGCCGGTCGAGCGCCGGCTACTGATCGGCGCGGTCGCGCTGGCGGTGACGATGGCGCCGCTGCCCTGGGTGGACAGCGTGCTCCTGCTCGGGGTCGCGCTGTTCGGTTGCGGGATGACGATCGCACCGACCCTGGTCGCGCTGACCGCGTGCGTCGAGGAATGGGTGCCACCCCAGCGGCTGACCGAGGCGATCACCTGGACCGTCACCGGCCTGCTGCTCGGTGTCGCACCCGGCAACGCCGTCGCCGGCCAGGCGATCGACGCGTACGGCGCCTCCACCGCCTACTGGGTCCCCTTCACCGTCGCCGTCACCTGCGCCCTGCTCTCCTCCGTAGCCATCACCTTCGCCCGCCCCCGCCCCTGACCCATCGTTCGCCAGTCTGGATCGTCGCTACGCGGTCCGCGCCCGTGGTGCGTTCCAGCCGCGGCGGATCGCGACGAAGCGGATCGCGAAGCAGAGCACCGCCGCCGCAACGGCGATCCAGGATTGGTAGATACCGAGCGCGTCCGCGGTCACCACCAGCCCAGCACCGAGGAACGCCGGCGTCGCGTAGATCTCGCTGCGCAGCACCACCGGCACCCGGCCGGACAGCAGGTCGCGCAGCACTCCGCCACCGATCCCGGTGATGGTGCCGAGCAGCGCGGCGGGCAGCGGCCCGAGCCCGAACGCCAGCGCCTTCAACGCACCGGTGACGCAGAACAGCCCGAGGCCCGCGGCATCGAAGATGTTCACCAGCCGCTCCAACCGGCCGAGCCCCGGATGCAGGAAGAATGTCAGCAGTCCGGCGACCACCGGGACCATCAGGTAGCGCCAGTCGTCCAGTGCGGCCGGCGGTACCGCGCCGATCAGCACGTCCCGGATGAACCCGCCGCCGAGACCGGTGACGAGCGCCAGCACCAAGACCCCGAACACGTCGAGCTGTTTGCGCACCCCGACCAGTGCGCCGGTGATCGCGAACACAAAGGTGCCGATCAGATCCAGCCCTACCTGTACGGCCGTCACCACCACATCCGGTTGCTCCACGCACGCACCGTAGCTGCGGCGGTCCGACGCCCATCCGGCGCCGCGCGGCGAGTCGTCGCGCATCGCCAGCGTGCTTGTAGCGTGAACAGTTCACCGGCTCCGGCGTGGCTGTCTTGGTCTGGCACTGCGCGCGGGAGAGACTGATCGACAACCGCACAGGAGAACACACGGCAATGCGCGAGGCGAAGCTCGTTGGGCTCAGCCCGGATGGCACCAAGGTCATCCTGGCTGTCACAGCGACGGGCGAGGAGGTCGCCGTCGGGATCGACGACCGGCTGCGTGCCGCCGTGCGCGGCGACCGTGCCCGCCTCGGCCAGCTGGAGATCACTATGGAGAGCGCCCTGCGCCCGCGCGACATCCAGGCTCGCATCCGATCGGGTGAGAGCCCGGAATCCGTCGCCGCCGTTGCGCAGATGCCGGTCGACCGCGTGATGGCGTTCGCCGGGCCGGTGCTCGCCGAGCGCGACCACATCGCGTCGATCGCGCAGCGCGCCTCGGTCCGCCGCCGTGGTGGCGACGGCCCGTCCCGCAATCTCGGCACCTGGGTGACCGAGCGACTGCGCAGCAAGCAGGTCGACCCGAACTCGGCCGAGTGGGACGCCTGGCGCCGCGACGACGGGCGCTGGGCCGTCCGGGTCGAGTACGTGACCCGCGACGACACCAAGCGGACCGCGATGTTCGCGTACGACGCTCCCGGGCGCTACGCCGTACCGGACGATGACGAGGCCCGCTGGCTGGTCGGCGAGCAGCCGCCCGCCGAGATCCCGGCGCACCAGCGTCGGCTGACCGCGGTGGAGAGCGAGTTCGACGTGGCACCCGACCACGTGGCCGACTCGTACGAGGCCGGTTTCGAGCAGGCGATCACGCTGGCCCGTGAGGACCGCCGGATCCTCGACCGGCACGACGCGGACCCGCGCGAGCTGGCCCGGCGCGAGATCGACCGTCGTGAGCTGGACCGCCGCGAGAACGGCCATCGTGAGGTAGACCGCCGCGAGAACGGCCATCGTGAGGTAGACCGCCGCGAGAACGGCCGTCGTGAGGCAGACGGTCGTGAGTTGGACCGTCGTCCGCGCGTCGTGCC
>Ga0114129_10001858_pt1 | contig 28777 bp, 26 predicted proteins | sample RhiMetdeltSRZDD1_FD_80071 | JGI IMG/M metagenome (GOLD analysis project Ga0114129, IMG submission 80071) | Populus rhizosphere microbial communities from Tennessee, USA - Rhizosphere MetaG P. deltoides SRZDD1 (version 2) (version 2) | ecosystem: Host-associated > Plants > Roots > Rhizosphere >... | reverse complement strand
GCGTAAATGGACGGGCTCAGTTGGTCGTGGATCGCGTTGGAAGTGGCGGGGCCTCCGCTTGTCGCCCTTGGGGCGGCATTTCCGTTCTGGCGCAAGGACCAGATGATCTTCGGCAACATCGTCGGCACCGCCGTGATCTTCGCGACCGCGATCGGGCTGATCTTCAGAGAATACGCGGAGATCGACCGCCTCACCAACGCGTGCCTCGACGCCGGGACTGTGTGCTGGCCACAGCCGAGCGCGTTCATGCGATTTGCAGTGTACGCATCGATAGGGCTCATCGAAGTATTGGCCCTGTTCTACGTCAGCATTCGCGTCGAAGATCGAAATCGCCGCCGTGGCTACTCGCCCGAGTGGCGGTAAGCTCGGGGGTCCCAACACACGAGTCGCTCGTACTGCACTTCAATCGCGTTCTGAGTTCAATCATGACCGACGTGTCGTCACGCGTTCGTCTCTTCCACCAGCTGCATGAGTCCGGCTGTTTCGTGATCCCGAATCCCTGGAACCTGGGTAGCGCACGCGCCCTCGTCGCGCTTGGATTTCGCGCGCTGGCCACGACCAGCTCCGGTTTCGCCTGGTCCGTTGGCCGACCGGACCATGGTGTGTCTCTGGAAGAGGCGCTGGCGCACTTCCGCGGGATCGCGGCCGGCGTGAACGTGCCGGTCAGTGCCGACTTCGAGGGGGGGCACGCGGCCGATCCGGAAGCAGTCGCCTCGAACGTTGCGGCGGCCGTTGCCACCGGCATCGCTGGCCTGTCGATCGAAGACTCGACCCGCGACAACGAGAGCTCGCTGTTCGATTTCACGCTCGCGGTGGACCGCGTACGGGCGGCACGTCGGGCGATCGACTCGAGCGGAACCGGCGTACTCCTCACCGCACGGTCCGAAGGTTTCATCGCGGGACGACCGGATCTCGCGGAGACGATCGGCCGGCTCAGCGCGTTCGCCGATGCCGGCGCCGACTGTCTCTACGCGCCGGGCATTCGCACGAGAGAGGAGATCGTCTCGGTCGTGAAGGCCGTTGCGCCGAAACCGGTGAACGTGCTCGTCGGCACCGACTTCGCGACGGTTTCCGAGCTCGCTGCGCTGGGCGTCAGGCGCATCAGCGTCGGCGGCGCGCTGGCCCGAACGGCATGGACCGGCTTTCTCCAGGCTGCCGAGGAGATCGCGCAGCAGGGGACGTTCACGAACTTCGGCCGCGCGCGATCCGGCCAGGACGTCAATCGTCTGTTTCTGCTGTAGGATTCGGGGGCATGCGCTCTCGAGTGCGGACGGTTGCCTTCTTCGCGAGTGCGCTCGCAGTTTCCGTCCATCTCTCAGCCGAGAACTACGAGCCACAATTCTCGCGGACGCGAGAGCAGGCGACACGGTTCGAGACCGCCGTAGCCGCGATGGATCGCCTGCTTCGCGCGTGGATGAAGGAAGCCGACGAACGGACGCTGCTGCTTCCCGACCGCCTTTCAGGGCCGGGGAGTGGATTGCCGCCTGGCGACAGCACACGCGAGTACACCCCGCACAACTCTGGCGCGGATCTCTACCCGTATCTGATTCTCACTGCCCAGTTGACCGATCAGGATCTCTTCCGCGGCCGCATGATGGACATGCTGCGCAACGAGGTCCGGTTCACCAACGCCAGACGTGGCATTCCCGGTAATCTCAATCTTCGTACTGGTGTGCTCGGGCCGCCAAGCCTGTTCGGCGCCGGTGAATACGCCAAAGATGGCCTCGTCTCCGTGACGGAAGATTTGGGCCGCACGCCGTGGTTCACGCGGATGGTGGACATGGTCGCCGACGCCATGAACGATGCGCCTGTGGAATCCAGGTTCGGCAGACTTCCGGCATCCGACGCAGAGCTGAATGGAGACTACCTGCAGGTGCTGGCGCGGCTCGGGATCATGACCGGCGATCGACGATTCCTGGAATGGGCGCGCCGCATCGCGGACGCCTACATGGACGAAGTGATTCCCGGCAGTCACGGCGTGCCCAGCGGTAAATGGGACTTCACCGCCCACACCGGCGATCGGCGTCTGCGCCTTCGCGATCACGGGAACGAGCTGATTGTCGGCTTGCTTCTGCAGTTTGCCGTCGAGCGCTACCTGGACACGCCACGCGCGAAGAAATGGCAGCCTCTCATTGCGACGATGCTCGACCGCATTCTCGAATCAGCCAATCCCGACGGAATGCTCTTCAACGAAATCGACGCCGCGACGCTCGCGCCGCTGAACAACGGACTCTCGGACAACTGGGGCTACGTCTACGGCGCGGTCTACACGTTTTATCAGTGCACAGGACAGGTGCGTTACCGCGACGCCGTGATCAGGGTCTTGCGCAATTTGCCGAAGTATCGTCGATACGTGTGGGAGCCGCGGAACGATCCTGGCCTGCCGCTGGGCTCGTTCGATGGCTACGCCGATTCAATCGAGAGTGCGCTTTACCTCGTAAGTCGCGAGTCCGTCCCGGAAGCCCTGGACTGGATCGAGTCGGAAATGCAAGTGATGTTGGGAATGCAGAAGCCGGACGGACATGTCGAGTACTGGTACGGCGAGGGCAACTTCAATCGAACGGTGATGCTCTACGCGCTCATGCAGAGTCGCGGAGTGCGTCCCGAACAGTGGCGGCGCGGCATTGGCGTCGGTGCAACCGAGGATGCGCGCCGTCTGTACGTGACGCTGATGGCGCCGTCGGCGACGCCGCTCCAGTTCGATTACGCCCGTCACCGGCGAGTCATGAATTTCGACCAGAACTACGTCCGGCTGAATGAGTTTCCCGAGTGGTTCACGGTCGACGAAAACACGTTGTATCGAGTCCGGCCATCGTCCGGCGCGCCTGAACAGATTCGACTTGGATCCGAGCTCGTCCACGGGATCGAGTTTGCGCCCGGGGACTGGATCGTGGAGCCGGTGAACTGATGCCTTCGATTTTCCTTGCACTGTTACTCGTTTCGCTGCTGTCTGCGGCTGCCGCACCTCAGCGCGTCGCGCCTGCCCGGCCGACCGAGACCGCGCTCGATCGCTACGTTGCTGCAGCAGATCCGAGCTTCGGGTGGAAGGCGGTTCGCGAGCTGCCGGCGGGCGAAGGTCTGAAGGCGACGCTCATCGAGATGACGTCGCAGCGTTGGCTGACCGAGAACGAAGTCGAACGGCCGCAGTGGACACACTGGATGACCGTCGTCAGTCCAACCCAGCCGACCAGCGATATCGGCTTTCTGTTCATCACCGGGGGGAGCCTCGATCGCCAGCCGCCGGCACGGCCGACGGCTTGGCTGGCTGAAATCGCGCGCGATACCGGAACGGTGACGGCCGAACTTCGTCTCGTTCCGAACCAGCCAGTCGTTTTCAAGGACGATCCCGCGCACAAGCCGAGGAGCGAAGACGACTTCATCGCGTACACCTGGAACCACTACCTGCGGAGCGGCGACGACCGCTGGCCGGCACGGCTGCCGATGACGAAGAGCGCCGTCCGGGCGATGGACGCCATTACGGCGTTCACGCGAGCTTCTGATGGCGGCGGTCACGCCGTCACACGATTCGTCGTCTCCGGCGGGTCGAAGCGCGGCTGGACGACGTGGACGACGGCGGCAGTCGACACGCGCGTAATCGCGATCGCGCCAGCGGTGATCGACCTTCTGAATGTCGAGCCCTCGTTCGTCCACCACTGGCGCGCGTACGGTGCATGGTCCGACGCCGTCAAGGACTACGTCGAACAAGGCCTCATGAACTGGATGGGCACGCCACCGTTTCACGCGCTGATGAAGATCGAGGAGCCGTACGAGTATCGCGACCGGCTCGCGCTTCCGAAGTTCATCGTGAATGCTGCCGGCGATCAGTTCTTCCTGCCCGATTCGTCGCAGTTCTATTTCGACGATCTGCGCGGGGAGAAGCACGTGCGCTACGTCCCCAATACGGATCACTCGCTCGACAAATCGGATGCGCTCGAAAGCGTTCACGCGTTCTACGCCGCGATCGTGAAGGGCACGTCGCGCCCGGAAGTCAAATGGACGTTCGAGCGCGATGGCTCCATCAAGGTGATCGCCAAGGAGCGGCCCGACGACGTGAAGATGTGGCAGGCAGTGAATCCAGGTGCGCGCAACTTCCGTCTCGATGCGATCGGGCCCGCGTATCGCAGTAGCGTGTTGACGCCGTCGGGACCGAACACCTGGACTGCCCGCGTGCGACCGCCGCCGGCGGGGTGGACCGCGTTCTTCGTCGAGCTGACGTTTCCGAGCGGCGGCAAGTATCCGTTCAAAGAAACGACGGGCGTTCGCGTGTTACCCGACACGCTTCCGTACCTGCCGCCGAAAACGGAATCGCCTGTGCAGCCGTCCGGCCCGCCGCAAAATTTCGATCTCGTCGTGTATGGCGGCACCGCAGGTGGCGTTGTCACGGCGGTCAGTGCCTCGCGCGAAGGATTGAGTGTTGCGCTGCTCGAGCCCGGCGCGCATCTGGGTGGAATGGTCTCGGGCGGGCTGGGCTGGACCGACTACGGCAAGAAGGAAGTCATCGGCGGGCACTCGCTCGATTTCTTCGAACGCGTCGGCAAGAAGTACGGGCGCCAGATCGAGTGGCATTTCGAGCCGCACGTTGCCGAGGCGGTGTTCAACGAGCTCGTCAAGGAAGCCGGTGTCCACGTCTTCCTGAACCACCGGTTGCTGGAGAAGGGTGGCGTGCGCAAGTCGGATACGCGCGTCACCGACATCCTGACGGAGAACGGCGCAGTGTTTCGCGCGAAGGTATTTGCCGACACGAGCTATGAAGGGGATCTGATGGCGCAGGCCGGCGTGTCCTACACGTGGGGACGCGAAGGGATGTCCGAGTACAACGAGTCGCTCGCCGGCGTCCGCGAGCACACGCCCATGCATCAGTTTCGCGCTGCGGTCTCGCCATTCGACGGCGCGGCTAAGCTGCTTCCCGAGGTGATGCCGCGCACGGCCGATCCGGTCGGCGCCGCCGACAAGCGCGTGCAGGCCTACAACTTTCGCCTCTGCATGACCCGGAGGCCCGACAACCGCGTCGCGTGGCCGAAGCCATCGGCGTACGATGCGGCGCGATTCGAATTGCTGGCGCGCTACCTGCCTGTGCTCGAGACGATGCTCGGCCGTCCGCTCTCGATCAGCGACGTCATGAAGCCCGACGACGTGCAGAACGGGAAGACCGATACGAACAACAACGGCGCGTTTTCGACGGACTACATCGGCGGGAGCTACGACTATCCGAACGCCAGCTACGCGGCGCGACGACGCATTCGGCAGGCACACATCGACTACATCCAGGGATTCATGTACTTCCTCGCGACCGATGCTCGTGTGCCGGCCGCGCTCTCGACGGAGATGAAGCAATGGGGACTCTGTCGCGACGAGTTCGTCGACAACGACAACTGGCCGTACCAGTTGTACGTACGCGAAGCACGCCGGATGATTGGTGAGTACGTGATGTCACAGAAGGACATTCAAGCAGAGCTCACCAAGCCGGATGCGATCGGCATGGGCTCGTACAACAGCGACTCGCACAATGTTCAGCGTCGGCCGACGGCCGACGGGGCTGCTGTCGAGAACGAAGGGGACATGCAGGTGCCGGTGACGCCGTATCAGATTCCGTACCGCGTCATGCTGCCAAAGCGAAGTCAGGCGACGAACCTGCTGGTGCCGGTCGCGTTTTCGGCGACCCACGTCGCCTATTCGACGCTTCGGATGGAGCCGCAATACATGATCATCGGTCATGCGGCGGGTGTCGCGGCGAAGATGGCAATCGATCGCAGTCAGGCGGTCCAGGACGTGGACACGACCGAGCTTTCGGCGAAGCTGAAATCCCAGCGCGCCGTGATTGATGGCGGAAGGTGAGGAGCTCAATAACAGGAGAATCAGGAGATGAGGAGTTTCATTGTCTTAGAACAGCCTCCTGATCTCCTGGTCTCCTGCGAGAGTTCGGTGGCGGCGGCAGGAACGAACGTCGGAAAAAAGCGATAAACCCTGGTCCAAACGCGATAGACTCGGCGCGTCTGGAGGTGCGTCGCGTAGGAACAGTCGTCGCAACGTCAATCGCGGAGCCGTTTGGCGAGCAGGATCGCCAGGAGGACGCATGCCTGTCACGAGCAATCATTTCAGTGGTCAGCAGGCACCGTGCGGGCGGATCGTGGACGGAGACACCTACGAGGATCAGGACCAGGAGGCGATACTCACCCAGGAACGAGATTACCGGTGCGGATGCCGGAGCATCCAGCACGAATATCACGACGGAAGCGTCAGCCGTAAAGTAATCCGCCACGACGGACGGGTCCTGGTGGACGAATTGCTCTTCAAAGAATAGCCACGGCCCGTGACTCCTGCGCACGATCTCGTCCTCGTAGGTGGCGGTGGCGCGGGCCTACGCGCAGCGATTGCCATCGCCGAGATCGACCCCCGTCTACGCGTTGCTGTCATCTCCAAGGTGTACCCGATGCGCAGTCACACCGTCTCGGCGGAAGGGGGCGCCGCAGGCGCGATTCGACCCGACGACAGTCTGGACGAGCACGCGTACGACACGATTTCCGGAGGAGACTGGCTGACGGATCAGGACGCAGTCGAAACCTTCGTCAAGGAAGCACCGCAGGAACTGCTCCGTCTCGAGCACTGGGGCTGTCCGTGGAGCCGCGAGCAGGACGGGCGCATTGCCGTGCGGCCTTTCGGCGGCATGAAGAAGATGCGCACGTGGTTTGCCGCCGACAAGACCGGCTTCCACATGCTCCACACGCTGTTCCAGACGTCCCTCAAGTACGGCAGCGTCGATCGCTACGACGAATGGTTCGTCACCAGGCTGCTCGTCGACGATGGCCGGGTGCAGGGAGTGGTCGCGATCGAGTTGATGTCGGGCAGGGTTGAGACGATTACGGCGCGCGCGGTGGTCCTCTGTACGGGAGGCTGCGGCCGCGTCTTCCCGTTCACGACGAACGCCGCGATCAAGAGTGGGGACGGCATGGCGCTGGCGTATCGCGCAGGCGCCCCCCTCAAGGACATGGAGTTCGTGCAGTACCACCCCACTGGTCTGCCGTTCACAGGAATCCTGATCACGGAAGCGGCGCGGGCCGAGGGCGGGTACTTGATCAACAAGGACGGCTACCGCTATCTCCAGGATTACAACCTCGGCACGCCGGAGCCGAAGCCGGTCCTCCGCAGCATGGAGCTCGGGCCGCGCGACCGATTGTCGCAAGCCTTCGTCAAGGAATCGGAGAAAGGTCGAACCATCCCAACGGCGTACGGCGAGGTCGTCCACCTCGATCTTCGTCACCTCGGTGCACGCGTGATCGATACGAAGATCCCGTTCGTCCGCGAGCTGTGCCTGAAGTACCAGAACGTCGATCCGGTCAAGGAGCTGGTCCCTGTGAGGCCCGTCGTCCACTACATGATGGGCGGTGTGCACACCGACATGAACGGGGCAACGCCGATTGCCGGTCTCTTCGCCGCCGGAGAAGTTGCCTGTGTCAGCATCAACGGGGCCAATCGACTCGGCTCGAACTCCCTGCCCGAATTGCTCGTGTTCGGTGCGCGCGCGGGCCGCGCGGCCGCCGAGTACGTGTCTTCAGCACGGGAACCAACGCACGCGGTGCTCGCGCAGGGCACTGACGAGGCCCATCGCCTGAACAACGAGCTGTTGCACAAATCCTCGGGTCGCGAGCGCATCGCCACGCTCCGCGAGGAGATGCAGAAGACGATGGAACAGAGCGCCGGCATCTATCGGACGGGGGACTTGCTGAAAAAGGCGGTTGGCACGCTGCAACAGCTGCAGGAACGCTTTGCCGACGTCGCCGTCGAGGATCGCAGCCGGACCTTCAACACCGAACGGGCCACGGCCCTCGAGTTGTCGTTCATGCTCGACGTCGCCAGTGCCATCGTCAACTCGGCGCTGCGGCGGGAAGAATCGCGCGGCGCGCATCAGCGAACGGACTTTCCAGTGCGCGACGATCAGCGGTTCCTTGCGCATTCGCTGATCTACCGGCAGCCCGACGGCGGCTCCCGTGTCGAGTATCTGCCGGTGACGATCACCCGCTGGCCGCCGGGCGAGCGGGTCTATGGGAGGTAGCGCCGCAATGGCCGAACGGATCACCCTCCAGGTCGCGCGATATCGTCCGGAGCAGGACTCCGAGATCACCTTCCAGGAGTTCGAGGTTCCGTCGCCACGAGAGTGGGTCGTGCTCGACGGGCTGAACTACGTCAAGGATCGTCTCGACGGATCGCTATCGTACCGCTGGTCCTGTCGCATGGGGATCTGCGGGAGCTGCGGCATGATGGTCAACGGCGAGCCGAAGCTGACGTGCGCCACTTTTCTCGCCGACTATGATCCTGGACCTGTTCGCGTCGAGCCGCTGCGGAATTTTCCCGTCGTCCGCGACCTGATCGTCGAAATCAGCGACTTCATGCGCAAGCTCGTGACGGTGAAACCGTGGATCGTCCGGGCCGAGGAGAAGCCGCTGTCGCAAGGCGAGTACCGTCAAACGCCGCAGGAGCTGGACGAGTACAAGCAATTCAGCATGTGCATCAATTGCATGCTGTGCTACGCCGCGTGTCCCATCTACGGGTTGGATCCGAAGTTCATCGGTCCGGCGGCGATCGCGCTCGCTCAGCGCTATAACCTCGATAATCGCGATGAGGGATCACATGAGCGGATGGAGATTCTCTCGGCGCATGAGGGAATCTGGGGCTGCACGTTCGTGGGCGAATGCACGAAGGTCTGTCCGAAGCACGTCGATCCCGCGGGAGCGATTCAACGCTACAAGCTCGATGTGTCGCTCGAGTGGGTGAAGTCCTTCCTGATGCCGTGGGGCGCGCGATGAACCAGCCCACGACGTATACGCCATATCATCCCCGATGGCACCGAACGCGCGTGTCCACGTATTGGTGGATGCAGCGTGCGTCCTATCTCGTCTTCATCCTGCGAGAGCTGAGCAGCGTTTTCGTGGCGTGGTTCGTCGTCTATCTTCTGGTGCTGGTGCGGGCACTGGGTCAGGGCGAGTCGAGTTATCGGCAGTTTCTCGACTGGTCCGGGAGTCCACTCATCCTCCTGCTCAATCTCGTCAGCCTGTTCTTCGTCGTGTTCCATGCCGTGACCTGGTTCAACCTTGCGCCAAAGGCGATGGTCGTCCACGTCGGGCGCACGCGCGTTCCGGGTTTCCTGGTTGCCGCGTCCAACTATTTCGCGTGGGCGGTGGCATCGGCGCTGGTGACGTGGCTCCTGCTTGGAGGGTAAGCGAACGAGCGTAGCGAGAGAGCCGCCGGAGCGGAGCGGGGCGAGGCGAGGGGACCCCGCGAGCGACGGCGATGGGGGTCCGGCGGGGCGAAGCCCCCCGGTCCGATGAATGAAGAGACCGATTGAGCCCTTGCTGTGGCTGCTTTTCAGCGCGGGCGGCGTGCTGTCTGCGCTGCTGATGCCGAGCCTTTTGTTTCTGTTCGGTCTGGCGTTTCCGTTGGGCTGGGTGTCCCCTCCCTCGTACGAGCATCTGCTCACGCTGGTCCGCCATCCGATCGCGCGCGCGGGATTCTTCGCGGTCTGCCTGTTGTCGCTGTTCCACTGGGCCCATCGCTTCCGCTACACGCTCTACGACGGCCTCCAGATCAAGCACCTGAATGAGGTTATTGCGATAGTGTGCTACGGCGGCGCGATCGTCGGATCGCTCGCCGCCGCGTATCTCGCGTGGAGCATCAGGTAAGAAGGTGCGGACGGTGCTAAAGGTGCGGACGGTGCTAAGGGTCCCCCTCTTTTTCGTCTGCGCGATCGCAGCAGTCGCGGTTCTGATGACGGCGCCGACCGCAACCGAGGTTTTGCCAAATCCGCACGCGCCGGCGCAGGCGCCGGCGATCACGTTCACCACCGACAACGCGTTCGATGCGTCCACGGTGCCGGCGTACGGCGAGCGGCACGACGAGGTGTATCACGACATCGACGCGAACATCCAGGCGCACGTAGGGGAGTTGCAGCGGTGGGTGCGGCAGCCGTCGGTGAGCGCGCAGAGCCGCGGAATCGCCGAGATGTCGAAGCTGCTCGCGGCTGACCTGACCGCGCTCGGCTTCAAGGACGTCGCGATTGTCCCGACGTCAGGTCATCCCGGCGTGTTCGGCTTCTACGATGCGGGTGCGCCTCGCACGCTGGTCGTCTACATGATGTACGACGTGCAGCCCGAGGAAACGGGCTGGCAGGTTCCGGCATTCGAGGGCGCGTTGCAGGAGACCGATCTCGGGCGCGTGCTGATCGCGCGTGGTGCAACCAACCAGAAAGGACCCGAGCGCGCGTTTCTCAATGCGCTCGGCTCGATGATCAAAGTGCGTCGCACGCTGCCAGTCAACCTCTTCGTCGTCGCCGAAGGCGAAGAGGAGCTGGGATCGCCGCATTACCCGGAGGTGATCGACAAGTACGAGTCACGGCTGACGCAGGCGTCCGGCGTGTTCTTCCCCCTCAACGCGCAGGAGCCGAGCGGCACCGTGTCGTTGCCGCTCGGCGTCAAAGGCAATCTCGTGTTCGAGCTCGAGGCCGCCGGTGGTCCTCAGGGTGGTCCGACGCGTGCCGAAATCCACAGCTCTCTCAAGGCGATCGTCGATGCCCCCGCGTGGCGATTGACGCAGGCGCTCGCCAGCCTCGTGAGCACGGACGGCAATACCATCCTGGTGCCTGGCTACTACGATCAGATTCGCGCGCCGCTGCCCGAAGAGCAGCGTCTCGTGAACGGGTTGGTGAAACGTCAGTCGGCCGCTGCGGCCGAGGCGATGCGAAAGAGCCTCGGCGTCGAGCGTTTCATCGATAGCGTGAGCGGCCGCGATTTCTACGCGCGTTGGTTGTTCACGACAACGATGAACATCAACGGGCTGTGGAGCGGATACACAGGAGAGGGAATGAAGACGATCCTGCCGCACGTCGCGCGCGCGCGGATCGACTCGCGGCTTGTGCCGAACCAGACGCCGGATCGGCAGCTTGAATTGATCAAGAAACATCTCGTTGCGAAAGGGTTCAACGACGTGAAGGTTCGGAAGCTGTCTGGCTACCCACCTGCACAGACGTCCGTGGACACCTCAATCGTGCGAGCCGCGATTGGCGTGTTCAACAAATACGGCGTGACGCCCAGCGTTGCGCCGCGCCTGGCGGGCAGCGCCCCGTACTACATCTTCACGGATCGCCTGAAGCTGCCGATGGTGATGGGAGGCCTCGGTCACGGGAGCGGCGCCCACGCACCAAACGAATACATGGTCATCGAGCCGCGCAGCGGATCGAAAGTCGCCGGCCTCGCGCAGGTCGAGAAGTGGTACGTGGATTTCCTGTACGCGTTTGCCGCCATGAAGTAATTCTGCTTCGGGCCCCCGGCCCAAGCGCTCTCGCTCGCCGACTCCGCGGCTCGCTCGGGCCGCAGGCGCTTGCCCGGTCCTTGGTACCCCAGCCCGGGGAGCCGGCCACTGCTTGGAGATGCACGAAATGACTCGACGCGACGTACTGCGCATGACCGCGGCGGTCGCGTGTCTGTTTGCAAAACCGGCCGGTGGTTACCAGAATCGTGGTTTGTCCTCCGTCGATCACCTCCTGCTCGGCGTCGCGAACCTCGATCACGGGATCGACTGGGTCGAGCAGCGCACGGGCGTGCGGGCCGCGATTGGCGGCAGCCATCCTGGCGCGGGCACACGAAACGCGCTGCTGTCGCTCGGTGGGGCGCAGTATCTCGAGATCATCGCTCCGGATCCGGCGCAGACGACCTACGGCTTTCGAATGGATCTGAAGACGATGACGGAGCCGCGGCTCGTCTGGTGGGCAGCCAAAGCGAGCGACATCGAGGCCGTCGCGAAGAAAGGCCGCGATGCTCGAGTGCAGATGGTCGGCCCGCGCGACGGATCGCGGGTCAGGCCCGATGGGAAGATGCTGAAATGGAAATCCCTCGCGATCGCCAGCGATTTCGCGGTTGACGGTATCGATCCGATTCCCTTCTTCATCGAGTGGGCCGAAGGAACCGTGCACCCATCACAGGATGCGCCTGGAGGTTGCACGCTGCGGTCATTCGAAATCGAGCATCCGCGAGCCGCAGCCGTGTCAGATGCGCTGAAGCAGATTGGTGTCGATGTGAGCGTTCGCCAGGCCGACGTTGTCGCCCTCGTCGCAACGATCGAGACCAGCAGGGGTCAGCTCGTCTTGCGATAGCACCACCGGGAAACAGGAGATCAGAAGATCAGGAGATATTTTTGGTTCTCCTGATCTCGTGCGCTCCTGTTTGATGATGGCTGCCGGTCAATCAGTCTCAATACCACAAAGTACCGGGAGTACCTCGCTGATCGATCCGTCGAGCGTCACATCCGCGATATCGTCGAACGGCGTCGGCTGTGCGTTGACGATGATCAGGCTCGCGCCGGCCGCCTTGGCGCTCGGCAGCGCGGAGGCAATCGGGTAAACCTGAAGGCTCGTCCCGACAGCGATGAGGCAGTCGGTCTGCGAGGCCGCTTGCATCGCGCGATCGATGACGTGCGGAACCAGGGGCTGGCCGAACGAAATGGTGTCGCTCTTCAGAATGCCGCCGCACCTGGTGCAGGGCGGGTCCGCCTCACCGGCGCGAACGCGATCGAGGACCTCCTTCATGCGCCCCTTCCAGCCGCAGCCCAGACAGACCGCGTGATGCAGGGTGCCGTGGACTTCAATCACCAGCTCCGGGCTGTTGCCCGCGCGCTGGTGCAGGCCATCGATATTCTGCGTGACGAGCGCGAGCAGTTTGTTGCGCCGCTCCAGGGTCACCAGCGCGCGATGCCCGGCGTTCGGCTCGGCGGTCCACGCCGGGTGGGCGAGCCGGCTCTGCCAGGAGAGCGTCCGCACTTCGGGATCCGAGACGTAGTATCGAATGTCGGACATCCGCTCGGCCTTGGGGTTCAGGGTCCAGACGCCCTGAGGCCCGCGGAAGTCCGGGATCCCGGAGTCCGTCGAGATCCCCGCGCCCGTCAGCGCGACGACGCGTTCAACGCGCTCGATCAGCCGGACGGCACGGTCGAGATCAGTCGTCCGGCGCATCGTCCAATGCTATCGCGGAGCGGCGGGGTCAGACTGCGGTCAGACAGGGGTCAGACAAGGGTCAGACAGGGGTCAAACCAATGTCAGACGCGGGTCAGACGATCAGACGGCCCCCGATCGGTCGGACGACCGTCAAGCCGCACGCGGACGCGTCTATGTCTGAGATTCGATGATGGTCGTGTGCGGTCCCGCGCCAATCTTCCGCTCTCGATCCAGGTTTGGATCGGCTGGCGCGGTTTCGCCGGTTGTGTCCGTTGGCATCGCCGACGGATCGAGCGCGTCGGAGCGGTCAACTTTGGGCGCGTCGCGAATCACCTTCTTGAACGCCTTATCACCGAGAACTCGCTCGTTCGAACGAATGCGATCCTCGAGCGTCGGATCGACGTCGTTGCCTGTCACGTACTCGACAAACCGCCTTCGAAGCATGTGGTCGTCGGCTTCGCCGAACAATGCGAGCGTCGCCGAAACCGCCAGAAACGGCGGCGCCGAGTCAAGACCAGCGGTAGCCCTATACGAGCTCCACGGCCAATCTTCTGGTCGCTCCACTAACCGAGCTCGGACTGGATTTCGGACGACGTACCGCGTCAGGGTAAGCAGGTATCCCTCACGCTGAACAATCTGATCTTTGAATCGTCCCTGGAACGTGTGGCCGACACGTTCGTGTCGTTTGTTCCACCATAACGCATAGTTGCCATTGAAGCGGCGCATCGCATCCGAAAAGTTCGGTTCCCTCGGTCGGAGCGTTGCATGATAGTGGTTCGGCATGCCACAGTAGTTCAGGCATTCGATATTGAATTCCTCAACCACGTCCCCGAGCAGATACACGAACTGCCTGTAGTCCGTGTCGTCGAGGAATATCGGCATCTTGGCGTTACCGCGAGACATGACGTGACGTATGAGTCCTGACGTTTGGATCCGGCGGCCACGAGGCATACGAGCTGATGATTCACGGATCGCGCCGCTCAGATCCGTCGTGTGAGATCAAAGGCTTGCGGCTACTGCGGTGCCGGACGTACGCAGCTTTTCAGCGGTGTTGCCGGCTGACACATCGCAGCAGGCGCGTACGTTAGTCGTATGCCGTCGTCGAGATATCTTTCCTGGTCTGACCCTAGTTTGACCCTGGTCTGACCCTAGTTTGACCCCGGTCTGACCCCCCTCCTTCTGACCCCCGGATTTCTATCTACTTCTGCGACACCGGGCTGGTCGTCGTCGGCCTCGGGCGCGCTGACGCCTTCGGCTCGGTGTCCCACCAGAACTGCTTGGGCAGCGCGTGCTGCTCGGGCCAGATCATGTTCAGCGTGTCGCCTTCGTAGATCTCGCCGTTCTTCATCACGTAGCGAATCGAATTGGTGTTCTTGATGTTCTCGAGCGGGTTCCGATCGAGGACGAGCAGATCCGCCAGCTTGCCACGCTCGAGGGACCCGACGTCCTGCTGCAGCCCGATCGCCTCGGCGCCGAAGATCGTCACGACCTTGAGCGTCTCGTGCGGCGTCAGGCCGCCGGACGCGAGGTTCCACGTCTCCCAGTGCGCACCAAGGCCCTGCATCTGACCGTGACTGCCAAGACCGGCGCGGCCGCCGGCGTGAACGATGTCGGCGACGCCTTTCGCAATCAGCGGGTGGCCGTATTCCTCCGGCAGGAACCACTGCGTGCGCCGTCGAAGCATCGTGTCGAGCAATTCCCATGGCACGAATTTCCGCAGCTTGGGATCTTTCACCGGGTTCTCGTTCTCGAACCAGTAGTTCTCGCTCCACGGCGCGCCGTAGGCCACGAGGATCGTCGGCGTGTAGAATGTCTTCGTTCGCGCGACGAACTCGACGACGTCCTTGTAGAGCGGCAGGATCGGCAACGAATGCTCCTGACCCGAGTAGCCGTCCGCCATCTGCGTGAGATCCATCTTCAGGTCGAGCGCGCCTTCGATCGTCGCCGTGATTCCATATTCCTTGCACGCCTGGATGATCCATTGACGGACGATGCGATCGCCGGCCACGTACTGCTTGAGCGTGTTGGTGCGATAGGCATCGCGATAGCGTTTAATGTAGCGGAACGCCGTATCGCGATCCTCGATGCCGGAACTGGAGAACACCCCCGGGCCGGTGGCGTACACACGCGGGCCGGGAATCATGCCCGCATCCACCATGTCCGCGTACGCGAAGACGTCCGGCGTTGACGTCTGTGGATCCCTGGTCGTCGTCACGCCGTACGCGAGATTGGCGAGGTATTGCCAGACCTCCGTTTGATGAAGACCCCGCGGCGCCCACATGTGCGAGTGGACATCGACGAAGCCGGGCATGATTGTCTTGCCGCTCACGTCGATCACACGCGTGCCTGGAGGCGGTCTCAGCGATCCTCGTTTGCCCACGTCGACAATTCGGTTGTTCGTGATGAGAATGTCACCAGCGGGGATCACCTCGTCGGCTCTCATGGAAATGATCCGCGCGCCGGTCAGCATGACGGAGCCCTGCGGACGCGAGCGCGGCGCCTCGACGACGACCTCGGTCTTCTGAGGTTCGGACGCGTCGATCGATTGCTGGAAGAACTGCGAGCCGAGCGCCCACGTCACGGCTTTGCCGTCCTTCGTCCAGCGCAGGTAGTCCCCGCCTTCGAGCGACATCTTTTTCACTGGGACGGCAGTGTTCTCGGCGCGTCCCTGGATCTTGACTTCAACGGTCTCTCGCCCGGCGAGGGGAACGGCGACGAGATAATGACGGCCTTGCAGGCTGACGAACGCGCGCGTGCCGTCGGGTGAGAGCCTGATGTCCTCGGCGCTCGGCGGCGTGTTTCCGGTGCCGGCGCCGCTGACACGCAGATGCGTACGCCGGTCGTATCCGTCAAGCGTGAGCGACACGAGGCCGCGATTCGACGTAAGAAACACGCGCTTCGGATCCTTGCTGAAGTGCGGATTGCGACCGGCCTGCGCGGGTGCGATGAACGTTGGCTGTCCACCTGCTGCCGGGATCGATCGCAGCTCGAGCGTGTTCGGCGGAGTGACGCCGCTGATCTCCGACGGCGCATCGGGATCGTCGCCGGGAGCGGGCGTGTCGAGCAGGATTGAGTAGAGCTGATCAGCGGCAGCGCCGCTGACGAACACGATGCGCGATCCGTCGGGCGTGTAGATCGGATCGAGGTAATAGCCCTCGAAGGTGGTCAGCGTTGCGGGCGATCCGCCGTTCGCATCGATCCGTTTGATGTGCCCGCCCTTGTCGGTCCACGTGACGTACGCGATGTGCTGGCCATCAGGGGACCACGTCGGCATGAACTCTCCTTCAGCCGCGTTGGTCAACCGGCGCGGCGTCCCGTTCGGGAGATCCATCAGATACAGATGGTTCATCGCGCTGAACACCAGGCGCTTGCCGTCGGGCGACGCTGTCGGCCATCTGATCAGACGCGCGCGGACCGTGCCGCCGTCGTTCGCGCGGACCGGCGTGTAGACGCGCGGCGCGATCTCGGCTTTAACGTTCGCAGTCATCGAAATGACCTGCGTTTCGCCAGTCTCGAAGTCGATGCGCTGGATTTTTCCGCCGACCGGAACGATCAGCGACTTGCCGTCGGGCGTGAAATCGTACCGCGGCAGCGTGTCTCGGCTCGCTCGCGATTCCTGATCGTCGCGCGTGACCGTGTCGATGACCCAACGCTCGGCGCCAGAGTCCAGGTTTCTGGCGCGGAGCGCCGTCTGGGTCTTGTGCCGCGTTCCGTAGACGAGCCACTTGCCATCCGGAGAAATGACCGGCCGCAACGCCGATCCGCGTGCGTTCGTCACCTGAGCGGCTTCGCCCGTCTCGCGATCGTGGCGGTACACCTGCCACAGGGGAAACTGCGCGTTGTAACTGAATGTGCCGGTGCGCTGCGTGTAATAAATGAAGCGGCCATCCGGTGAGACGATTGCGCCCATTCGGTTCGTGGGCGGCGGAGGCGGCGGCCCTTGTGAGTCGGGACTCGGCTGCGGCGGCGGTGGCGCGCCAATGCGGATGCCGCTTCCACCATCCTTGTGATACATGAACAGCCAAAACGTCCCCGGATCCGGTGGCCGTGACTTCGAGACGATGATGTACTGTCCGTCTGGCGTCCACGCCGGAGACACCATGATTTGCGGGCGATCGTTCGTCTTGCCGTCCTTGCTCACGGCCCTTGGATTCGATCCATCGGCGTTGGCGACCCACAGATTCTCGACACCGCTCCGGTCGCTGAGGAACGCGATCGACTTGCCGTCGGGCGAGTAGGTCGGCTGACTCTCGAACGACAGCCCGCCAACGATCCGAGTCGCCTCTCCGCCGCCAATTGGCAACGTGTACAGGTCTCCGAGCAGGTCGAACACGATCGTCTTGCCATCGGGCGACACATCGAGTGACGGCCACGTCACTTCGTCGGTCGTGAACTCGATCGTGGAGTCCGTTTTCAGAACGAGCCCCTCTTCCTTCTTGTCCTTGTCGTCTGCTTTTTCGTCTTCCGGCTTGTTCTGCTGCCATGCGCGCATCGGCGTCGTCAAGGGCGCAGCAAGGACGAGAATCGCAAGGCACACGACGCGGAAAGCTCGCATGGTCGGCTCCTTCGGAAGTCGGCGGGATTGTACTAATGCAAAAGGGAAAAGGGAAAAGGGAAATGATATGGTTGGCAATACACTTCGAACTCGTCGAATGCGACGCAGCGCGTCCATGTTGAGGGTGTGCGGCCGCTTGAACGTGGAAGCAGTACGTCACCGCATATGCAATCGCTGTCGATTGCCAGGAGAAAGAACGGATGTCTGCGAACGTTGCGTCGGTCACTCCGGAGCGCATCATGCAGGTCGGACTGGGATTCTGGGGGTGCAAGACGCTCCTCAGCGCAATCGAGCTCGGACTGTTCACCGAGCTCGCCAGGCGTCCTGGTTCCCTGGACGATGTGAGGCGGCGACTGCGGCTGCACGAACGCTCGGCCCGTGATTTTCTCGACGCGCTCGTCGCGCTGGGCTTCCTGCAGCGAAACGACGGCGTCTATTCGAACACACCCGAAACCGACACGTTCCTCGACAAGGGAAAGCCTTCCTACATCGGCGGCATGCTCGAGATGGCGAACCACCGGCTGTTCCGGTTCTGGGCCGACCTCACGGAAGGCTTGCGAACCGGCCAGCCGCAGAACGAGATCAAGAGAGGTGGTGAGGGACTCTTTTCGGCGTTGTACGCCGACCCGGCTCTCTTGTCCGGGTTCCTCAAGGCGATGACCGGACTCAGTCGCGGCGCAAATCTCGGCATTGCCGCAAAGTTTCCGTGGTCGCGGTATCGGACGTTCGTGGACGTGGGCACGGCGCAGGGTGATCTTGCCGTGCAGGTGGCGCTCGCGCATCCGCAGCTGACCGGCGTGGGATTCGACCTGCCGCAAGTCGAGCCGATTTTCGAGGAGTACGCCGTTTCACAAGGTGTCGCCGACCGTCTGAAATTCCACGCAGGCGACTTCTTCGCTGATCCTCTTCCCAAGGCAGATGTCATCATGATGGGGCACATCCTCCACGACTGGGATCTCGATCAGAAGAAAGCTCTCATCCGCAAGGCCTGTGAGTCCGTTCCTTCCGGCGGCGCGTTCATCGTCTACGAGTCGATCATCGACAATGACCGTCGCGCAAACGCGTTCGGTCTGCTCATGAGCCTCAACATGCTCATCGAGACGCCGGGCGGGTTCGACTACACCGGAGCGGATTGCGAGGGATGGATGAAGGAGGTTGGATTCAAGGAAGGGTACACCGAACACCTCGTCGGACCGGATTCGATGGTCGTAGGGATTAAATAAAGGGAAAAGGGAAAAGGGAAAAGGCAAAAGGGAAAAAGGAAAAGGGAAAAGAGGAAAGGGGAAAGGGGAAAAGCGCGCATGCTCTTCATGATCGTCGAGCACTTTCGGCCCGGACAGGCGGTGGCGATCTACCGTCGCTTTCGGGACCAGGGGCGCATGGCGTCTGACGACGTTCGATACGTCGCAAGCTGGGTCGATTTCGAGTTCCGACGCTGCTTCCAGGTCATGGAAGCGGACAACGAGGGTGCGCTGAAGTCCTGGACGTCGAACTGGGACGACCTGATCGACTTCGAGATCATTCCGGTCCGCACGTCCGCCGAAGCAGCCGGCGCGATCGCGTCGGAGCTCTGATCCAGCACCGCCCGACCGTCTATCTGCCGATGAGAGGTCCGGGTCATCGCAGTTTCTGCAACAATCCAGCAGCGCCAAGATCGCCGTTTCTGCAATACCAGAGGACACCGGACCCAATAACCGGCGTAAAACGCCTTGGCCTCGGAATTGAACGGACGCGTCAGGCATCATGGGTGGGTCCGTCGCGTACAGCCTCGCACTCGGTCTGGCGTTCGTCATCTTCTGCCGTGAAGCGCCACAGCCCGGCGGCTCGGTCGTCTTCTGGCTCGCGGTCGCGGTGCACCTCTCGCTCGCTGCAAGCGTCACCTGGATTCGGACCCGGCTGCCGTTTGCCACCGTGGCGATGTCGCTCGGTGTGGTTGCGGCGGTGCTGATCGCGGCCTCTGCCGTCAGCGGACACGCGTTTCCTCTGCTGCCGATGGAATGGGCGTTCCCCGTGTATACCCTCCTGCTCGTCGCTCCCGTGTGTCTGCTGATCGAGTCGCGGGTACATCGGCGCGAGTGGGAGCATTGGAAGGCGCACATGCAACACATGAGCGCGCTCGACATCCTGCGCGGCCGGCACGTTCCAGATTTGCGAGGAGACGATCGAGGGTAAGATTCCCAACGTCCATGCTTCGATCCGTCGTCGTCACCAGCCTCGCAGCCGGGTTGGTCGGGTCCTTTCAACAAGCGCCTCCAAGGCCTCGGATCACTGGAATCAATCACGTCGCGTTCCGCGTGAGCGATCCCGCGGCAGCACGCGAGTTCTACGCCGACATGCTCGGTCTGAACGAGCGTCGAGCGCATGCTGGTCGCATCGAGTACGGCATCGGCCCGAACCAGGCTGTCGTTCTCGAACCAGGGCTGCGATCAGGCGAGGACGAACGCCTGTCGCACATCGCAGTCGCGACACCGGACATCGCGGCGCTTACGGCGTACCTGACGTCGCGCAACATCACGATCCTTCAGTCGCCACAACGATGTGAGGAATCGGCTATCCGCGTCACGGATCCCGATGGCCACACGATTGAATTCGTCCAGGTGAAGTGGCCGCCCGATGCTGGCGCAGTGCCGCACATGCGCTCTCTTTCCGATCGGCTTCTGCACGCCGGAGCAATCGTTCGCGACGAGGAGCGCGCGCAGACGTTCTATCGAGACGTGCTCGGGTTCATCGAGATCTGGCGTGGCGGGCGCGCGGACGGCGTGACGCGCTGGATCAACATGCGCGTGCCGGATGGCACCGATTATCTCGAATACATGTTGGCGTCATCGTCGCCCGACCGGCGAGAGCGTGGCGTGCTCCATCATTTGTGCTTGCGCGTCCCCGACATGCAGGTTGCGTGGGAAGAAGTGGCGCGGCGCAGCGTGCGCTTGCAGCGTCCGATGCCGTCGCCGCCGCAGATCGGCATCAACGGTCGCTATCAGCTCAACCTCTACGACTCCGACGGGACGCGTGTCGAGTTGATGGAACCCTTTACCGTTCGGTGAGGGGCAAACCGACCCAACGATTACCGGGAACTCGGCCCCAGCATCGCACTCTTTCCCCGCAGCGGACTAAGCTGATGGCGATTTGCCGTTCAAGTCATTGCTGAGACGGTTATCCGGAGGAGGGGGACGATGACGAGACGTACGGTGGCAGTGGCAGTCGTTCTACTGGTTTCGCTCCTGAACGACGGTAGACACCGTCTGTTCGATTCGTCCGACGTGTACGCGCAGGGTGTCGACACGTTCCCGGCATTGATCCAGCTCCCAGCGGGCTTCGGGCCGGAAGGTATCGCGGTGGGCAACGGGCACACGTTCTTCGTCGGATCGCTCGCAGCGGGAACGCTTGGCCAGATTCTGATGGGGGACCTCCGCACCGGGGAACTGACGCAACTCGTCGCGCCCACGGGCAGACAAGCCACCGGCATGAAGTTCGACCCGCGCAGCAACTTGTTGTTCGTATCTGGCGGCGGGAGCGGCCGGGGCACCGTTTACGATGTCGCCTCGGGAACGCAGGTTGCCTTTTATCAGTTTCAGACGACGGGCACGTTCATCAACGACGTGGTTGTGACGCGAGAGGCGGCGTACTTCACCGATTCGGTGCGTGCGTTGTTGTATCGAATCGAACTGGGCCGCAGGAGTGTACCCGCTGACGTGTTTACCTCCATTCCGCTCGTGATGAACGCGACGAGCTGCGGTGGTGGAACGAGGACGAACGGAATCGCCGCTGATCCGAACGGGAAGCATCTCATAGTGGTCCATTCGAGCGAAGGGCGACTATATATGGTCGACGCCGGAACGCTTTCCGTCACGCCGATTGACCTCGGTGGCGACACCGTGTGCAACGGCGACGGCCTCTGGCTCGACGGCAAGACGTTGTATGTCGTCCAGAACCAGTTGAACCGTGTCGCGGTCATCGAGCTGTCGCCAGACCTGGCTTCGGGCTCCATCGTTCGGTTCATCACAGAGCCGTTCACATCGAACCCGCAGACGAAGGTGCCCACGACGATCGCCGAGTTCGGAGATTCGCTGTACGCGGTGACTGCCGGTTTTGCGAATCCCACGCCCGACTACGTCGTGCGACTTCCGAAGTAACACGACGACCGAGCAGCAACGACGCTCTTCACCGAACAGTTGGCCACCTCAGTACGGCCACCAGTATCGGCCGGAAGAACCATCGAGCGTCCGTGACGCGCAAGGCTCAATTGAGCGCGACGAGGTCACCAGTCCGCACTGTTCCCGGCGCCACGACGACGGCGTAGGTGCCGGCACAAGGGAATTGCCCGAGGTTGCCGACCTGTAGTTTGTTGTGACGGACGAGCGCACGGAGAACATCGGTGTCCTTGGGGATGTCGCCCTGAGCCAGGGTCGTCATCACGCAGCGGGGATCGGGCAGCGCCACCCTTAGCCGCGTGGTATCACCGACCGAGAGTTCATGGCCCACCCAATCGTTCTCGACGAAACCAGCTCCCTCGGAGTCGACGATGACGTTCATGCGAAATCGTCGTTCGTCGAATCTGCTCCTGGGCTGCAGCTCATTCAGTCGCGCGAGCGTGGACGTCGTGAGGAGCGACATCGGAAACACGTCGAAAAAGGATCCGACCGGGACGGGGGACTCCAGTCCAAGCGCAGCGAACAGCGCCGAGCCGAGCGGTTGAGCGACGAACTTGTCCCGGTGGCCGGCAGGATCTGCCCCCTCCACATCGGGGTGATACTGGTCAATCGTGAAGTCATTTGGAGCGGTTTGCTCCAGCCTGACGCTCCGTTTGAAATACGTCGACAAGACGCGGTCGACATCGTCGGAGTCGCTGCGCACAGATCTCCCGTCCGGCAACGTAATCTGCACCGCTGGCATATGTCCGTTCCCGCGTGGTGCGTCGACGAACGTGGCTTTGCAGTCGAACAGGTCGGGAAACAGCCTCACGCTCTTCGCGCTCACAACCTTGCCCGTGTCTTTCTCGACGAGCGCATATGCACGGTCCCCCAGGACTCCTCGCTCAGTCACCTCGACCTCTTGGATCGTTTCGCCCTGCATGGACTTCACCGGGAACCTCCACAGCCGGGCTACAGAGCCGACGACTTCACTGGCGGCCATGTGTTTCTCCTGATGGATCTATCGGGTGGTAGTTCCTTTTCGATTGTGACTCAGATTCTCCGATTGTGTCCGTAACATAGACCCGCATGGGCATGATCGATCCGGCGTCCTTCTTCAACCCCGAGAACCTGCAGCGACTCCTGGGCGCTTTATGAGGATCCCGTTCGCTGAGGATATTTCCGCCGTGGCGTGTCCCACCCGCCCGGGGGCAGGTAATGGAACCGAATCAAGTACACGTTCTCGCCGCGGCCGTGTGTCGCGATTCGCAATAGATCATCGACGCTCTCGAAGCCCGATTCACGCGCCAGATCGTAGGTGACGTCGCTGACGGTAATCGGCGTAATCGAATCGACGACGATGTGGCCGTCGTCCATCTGGTAACGACCACCGACCTTGACGTGGGGACGCGTCCAGATGCGGACGCTGCACTTGATTCTTCCGCGCCGGATCCCCTCGCGAAGGCGCTTGGTGAACATCATATGGGAGGCTTCGTTCGAGAATTGCGTCGATGCGGCGGCCGCGCACCGATCGGAGTAATCTTAATGCGAGGGACGCAGCAATGAGTCGGCCGCTCCAGTGCGTGTTCGTGGCCAACGGCGAGATGGAAGGGCAGCAGGTCCGCGCGTTTCTGGAAGCGACCGGCATCGCGACGGTTGTGCGTGGCGAAGCGCTGCGAAATACGCATGGTCTGACACTCGATGGGCTCGGCAGGGTCGAGATCCTCGTTGCCGAAGATGACTTCGACCGCGCGCGTTCGCTGCTCGCCGCGGCGGATACGGGGCAATTCCGCCTTCGCGAGGAATTCGACGCGCAGGATTCCGAGGGCTGAGCGATACGCGTGCGTCGTTCTCGTCACGAGCGCCCTTGCAGGCCGGCATGCACCGAAGCGCGACGAGCGGATCGACGCGCGCCGCGACTGAAACTGGAGAGACAGGTGGCTTCGAGTCCGGAAATCCTGATTGGCGACACTGGTGGACAGTACGTGCTCATTCGAGCGCTGTCCAGGAGCCAACCCGATCTCTTCGAGGTCCGCGACGGGGACTGGATCGATTGCGAAGTTGCGTTGACGGTCGGGGGCTTCAACGGAAGCTTTCGCGCGGATCTCCGGTCCGAAGAATTCCGTAGCTTCCTCGAGGAGGCGCAGGCGCTGGCGCAGGCGCCCGACGGCGGCGCCAGCTTCACGACAATGGAGGGGCAAGTCGCGATTTCGCTGACGGGTGATGATCAAGGACGCTTGCGAGTGAGCGGCGAAGCGATCGACGAGGGCAACCGTCTGCAGTTCGCCTTCGAGATCGATCGAGCGTATCTCTCGTCAATCATCGAAGCGCTGGAGAATCTCCTGATTGCGTATCCGGTGGCGGGAACGGCAGAAATCGAGAAGATCGAAGAGGCATAGCGTGGGTTCAGCCGGGGTCGCCGGATGGATCGCGCAGATCGCGTTCGTCGTCCTTGTGATCGTCGGCTGGGACGACCTTGGCGTGAAAGGACGCGTGACGTTCGTCGCCCTGTGGGTCGCTGGCTGGCAGGGCCTTCCTTACGTCTCCTACGGTGAACTGTTCTTCACGCCATTCGTCGCCATCCTCGATATCGCGCTGGTGTTCGTGGTTTTCAAAGGGGACGTGACGCTGCACTGAATGGCTTTTGGCTCAAGGCTTCGGGTTTTAGGCGCGCCTTGAGCCTAAAGCCTTGAGCCTAAAGCCTGACTACTCTTGCCTGAGCGCGAGGATCGGATCCACTCTGGACGCGCGAATCGCCGGCACAGCGCACGCAGCGAGTGCGACACTGCCGAATAGCAGCACGACGCCAACGAATGTCGCAAGATCGTCCGGCCGCACCCCGAAAAGCACGGTGCGCATGACGCGGCTGGTGGCCCAACCGGCGCCGACGCCGAGGAGCAGCCCAATCAGCGAGAGCGACAGACCGCGCGCGGCGATCATCGTCACGACAGCGCGTGGCGTGGCGCCAAGCGCCATGCGCAGGCCGATCTCACGGCTGCGTTGCGCGACCGCGTACGCGAGCAGACCATAAAGACCCAGCGACGCGAGGACGAGTGCCAGCGTTCCGAAGGCGCCGAGCACGACCATCTGCTGGTGGCGATCCGCGACCTCCACTTCGAGGATGTCGCTCATCGCCCGGACGGACGAAACAGGCTGCGCCGGATCGACGCCCGCGATGACCCGCCGTACCGATTGCGCGAGATCTGCCGCGCGCCCATGCGCCCGAATCACGAGATACTCCGGCGGCGCCCACGACTCGGGTGTCTGTGCGATCGAAAGATACACGCCGGATTTCAACGACGCCTGATAGCCGCGCTCGCGTACATCGCGGACGACGCCAACGATCGTGTGGAAGGGGTTCACGGGGTCGCTGAATTTGATTCGATGTCCAACGGGAGACTCGTTCGGAAAGAACCCGCGCGCGAGTGTCTCGTTGATGACCGCCACCCGCGGAGATCCCGGGCCATCCCGCTCGTCGATCAAGCGTCCGTCGAGGAGCCGGACGCCCAGCACGGCGAGGTAATCGGTCGTGGCAATGCGATACAACGCGTCGTTGACGCGATCCGGCATGATCGCCTGGCCTTCCACCTGGAACCACGAGGTGTTGCCCTGGCTGAGAAACGGCAGCGTGGAGACGTAAGCGGCACGCTCCACGCCGGGCAGCGCTTTCACGCCGCTGACGACGCGATCGTAGAACGCATATCGCTTCTGCGGATCGGCGTACTTCGGCCGCGGCAGGGTGGTCCTCATCGTCAATAGCCGATCCGAGTTGAAGCCGATATCAATCGCGCGAAGGTTGACGAGTGTGCGGATCATCAAGCCCGTGGCTACGAGCAACACGACCGCGGTGGCAATCTGCAGGACGACGAGCGCGTCTCTCGTCAGGCGGCTGCCCGCTCCAACTGCGGAGCGCGCCTGCTGCTGCAGCGCCTCCTGAAGCGACGTGCGGGCAGCCTGGAGCGCCGGCGCGACGCTGAACGCCAGGCCGGTTGCGATTGCCACTGCGAAGGTGAACGTCAATAGCTTGATGTCGAGCGCCGACGGCGCCGTGGTGATAATCCCTATGGGCATCAGGCTCGCCAGAAGATTTCGACCAATGGGTACCACCGCGAGACTGGCGGCAGCACCCGCGATGGACAGCAGCAGCCCTTCGATGACGAGTTGTCGTATCAGCCGTCCCCGCGTGGCGCCGAGCGCCGCGCGGACCGCGAGCTCACCCCGCCGCCCCGCAGCGCGTGAAAGCAAGAGGCTCGCAAGATTCGCACAGGCGATCAGGAGGACCGAGACGGCAGCGGCCATCAGCACCAGCAATTCGAGTCGAGTGTTGCCGAGCAGCTCCTCTTTGACCGGGACGACGAAAACGCCGAGATCGCGGTTCGTGCCGGGATACTGCTCGCTGAGCGTTCGCGCGACGGCCGCCATGTCGTCGCGCGCGGCCTCGAGGCTCACCTCTGGCCTGAGCCGACCAATGACGTTCAGAAAATGCGAGCCCCGCTGCGCAGCCTGCTCGGGAGAGAAGTGAATCGGAATCCAGTAGTCGATCTCGCGATCCCGGAACGCGAACGCCCGCGGCATCACGCCGATGACTTCGTATCGATTGTCGTTCATCACGATGGTGCGACCGACGACGCTGGGATCGGCTCCGTAACGGCGCTGCCACAGGCCATGACTGATGACGACGACGGGCCTGCCGTCGCGATCTTCTGTTTCCGTGAACGTGCGGCCAAGCTGCGGGCGAACGCCAAGGAGGCTGAAGAAGTTCGACGTGGTGGCGCGACCGCGGATCTGCTCCGGCGCGCCATCACCCGTGAGGCTCGCGACGGCGCCGCGAGTCGCAGCCATGTCGGCGAACGTCCGGTTCATCCGGCGCCAGTCGAAGAAGTTGGCCGGCGCAGGCGTGTTTTTGGTGAACCCGACTCTCGTGGCGTCCTCCCAGAGCACGGCGACGCGATCGGCATCGGCATATGGCAGCGCGCGAATGAGCACGGCATCGACGACGGAGAAGATCGCGGTATTTGCGCCAATTCCGAGCGCGAGCGTCCCCGCAGCTACTACGGTGAACAGTGGCGACTTCCTGAACAGTCGCAGGCCGTACCGGACATCGGAGAGCAGCGTATCCATGGAACGCTTAGACGAATCCCGATCGCCGAACGTTGGCGGGACTGTACGGCGCGACGCGGTTCGAGTGGTGGACCTGGCACCCAACCCCGTGAACCCGCAGCGACAGAACGTGGACAACGTCGGGCCGTACGACAAAACGGTACAGCGACCGCGAACGGTTGCGGTTAACCTCTTGCTGACTGACGAAGACCGAGTGTGATGCGCGGACGAGGTGATATCTGATCCGTGGGCCGGCACAAATGATGCTGATCACCATCGAGGAGGCTGGTTGGCGCACACAAGGAGGCATCGGTAATGTTGAGGAAGTCAGCTATATTGCTCTCGGTCGTCAGCATGTTGACGTTGGTCGCAGCGTGCTCGCAGACCGACGCCGGGATCACGGCGAGCGTGAAGTCGAAGTTTGCCACCGATGACATGGTGAAGGCGAGCCAGATCGACGTCACCACGCAGGATCACGTCGTGATGCTGACAGGCTCGGTCGACACGTCCGTGGCGAAACAGCGGGCGGTCGAGATCGCGCTCAACACGAAGGGCATCCAGTCGGTGGTCGACAACATGACTGTTCGTGAGGAGACGGCCCCGACGTCAGGGACGGAAACGCCTGCGCCGACGGACATGCCGGTCGAGCCGGACCAGAGTACGGGCGCGAAGGCGAAGGAAAAAGCCACAGAGGCCGGCGACGTGATGTCCGACGCGTCGATTACTGCCGCGGTGAAGACGCAGCTGCTCGGCGACACCAAGACGCCGGGACTCAAGATCGACGTGGATACGAAAGACGGCGTCGTGACGCTGAGTGGTGAAGTCGCGAATGCCGCCGAGCGCACCAACGCCGCGAAAGTGGCTCACGATACGAAGGGCGTGAAGAAGGTCGTCAACAAACTAATCATCGCGAAGAAGTCGTAAAGCGCCTGCCTGCAGGGCGCGGTCTAAAGACCGCGCCCTACCGCATCAGTTCCAACGTCCGGCCGGTTGCTCGCCCAGGTTCCTCATGTGTGGGGCGCGGTCTATAAGAGCGCGCCGCAACGTAAATCTCACCGCTGTTGCTGCTGCGATGTTGTCGTCTTCTTCGCGAGGTCTGCCTTCAGAACCTCGACGGCCTTTTCAATCTGCGCGTCGCGTCCCTTGAGGAAATCGGCGGGCGTGTTGTCGACGTACACGTCGGGCGGCACGCCGTAGTTCTCCATGTTCTCGCCGGTTACGGTCCACACGCCGCTTCCTGGCGTCCGGATGGTGGATCCGTCGAGCAGCGTGTAAGCTCCGATCACGGCGCCCATCGTCGGGACGCCCACGACCTTGCCGAGGCCGAGCGCTTTGAAGCCGGCGGGGAACATCTCGGCGTCGGACGCGGATCGCTCGTTCTGCATCACCACTATGGGTCCGTAGAAGTTCTGCGGGCGCGGCTGCTGAAACCCCGCGTCGCGGCCGATCGTGTACTGATACTGCCGTCCGGCGAGGATGCCGAGCAGCTCCTGATCGATCCCGCCGCCGCCGTTGAACCGCTGATCGATGACGAGCGCCTTCTTCGTCCGGTTCGCCGCGAGATCGAGTTGAAACTGACGCAGCGACGGAGCGTCCATGGCGCGGATGTGCAAGTATCCGATCTCGCCGTTACTGAGCCGGGCGACCATGTCGCGGCGATCGCTGACCCACTTCGCGTACTGGAGATCGGTAAACGCACCGCCTGCGATTGGCGAGATCGTCACCTCCCACGCGCCCTCCTTCACGGGCTTGTCGTTCACGATGAAGTGGAACTTGCTTCCAGCCGCGAGCGTGAAGTGCTGCCAGTAGTTCTCGCTCGTCTTGAGCTCGTGGTCGTCGATCGAGATCAGGTAGTCGCCGGTTTTGACCTTCAGATAGTCGTGGTCGGCCGGTCCATCCTTGTAGATGTGACCGACCTTGTACAACCCGGATGCATCGGCGACGATGTCGAAGCCCGGGTAACGGGTCTGGATGCTGCGCTCGACGAGGCTTGGCCCGCCGCTCACGCCCGTGTGC
>Ga0114129_10001857_pt1 | contig 28788 bp, 21 predicted proteins | sample RhiMetdeltSRZDD1_FD_80071 | JGI IMG/M metagenome (GOLD analysis project Ga0114129, IMG submission 80071) | Populus rhizosphere microbial communities from Tennessee, USA - Rhizosphere MetaG P. deltoides SRZDD1 (version 2) (version 2) | ecosystem: Host-associated > Plants > Roots > Rhizosphere >... | reverse complement strand
TAAGTGACGAAGAATACGCTGCGTGGGGCACATTCGAACTGGCGTTAGCTGATTTAGACTATGAACAGGTTCTTGACGATCATTCCGATGCAATTGCTAACCCGGCTAGTGATGATTTTAGAGACAGGGATTGGCATACATACCAAGTAGAAATGGAACTGATTATTGAAAAACTGACTAAACGTTTGATTTCTATATTCAATAAGTTTATTCTGGATGTTGATTACCCAGATAGTATAGATGACTTGAAATTAAAAATCATTCCGCAAAGTCTATTTTTAAACTTCAACTACACGGACGCGATTGAAAAGTACTATGGCATCAACAGCGATACAATATGCTATATACATGAAAAATCATCTGAAAATGACTGTAAAATAGTTTTGGGTCATGGAACTGATCCTTCAAAATTTATAGTTAAAGATCCGGAACCGCCAACAGGGCTAAGTGAAGAAGAGTTTGACCAATGGAGGGAGCATATGGCTGATCAACATGATTACTCTTACAAAAGTGCAAAAGAGGAAATCCTTTCATATTATACCAAGGCATTCAAAAATACCGTCTCCATTATTCAGAAGAATATAAAGTTTTTAGAGGGTCTGGTAGAAGTGGATAAAATTTATGTTCTCGGTCATTCTATATCTCCAGTTGACATCAAATACTTTGAAGCTGTAAAAAAACATGCAACTCAGGAAGCAAAGTGGTATGTAACATACTATAATGATCTTGAGAAACGAAAACATTTAGAAACATTAACAAACCTGGGTGTTAGTACTGAAAACCTCGTGCAACTGAGAATGAGTGAGCTGGGATAAACAACGCGAAGAAAATATGGAACGATAGGCCCTCGTGGCAACTTGCTGGGTAAATTATCGGTTCTCAGGCAACTGAAACCTGTTTTGATTTTTTTTAAAATCTCCGAGGAGGCCCTTAGGGGTAATACGGTAACGGCTGCGCCGCTCTTTTTAAACAAATGAGTATCCCACTTTAGTGTTATAATTTCAGTTCGTTGGTTCTGGAAATGTAACAAAAAACTGAAAGATGTCTTCTTCATCTGTTCCAACCGTTATAGCCTTACCAACTAAATCCCTTGCCCAATACTTCGCATCATTCCCTTCAAGCCAATGTAAGAATGCTGCATTAGCCTTGAAAGCATTGTCGATTTTTAAAAATTTCTTTCCGTAATTGAATTTGATAAAGAGCTGATCCTTTTTAGTCTTCCAGGTATGCCTGCAGTGACATTTCCATGGATCAGTATCTTCAATAATTGTTCTGCTTCCACAAGCCGGGCAGTACAAATAGAGGTTTTTGCACTTTCTACACCTGCCGGCATACCATGTAAAAAACAGCCCAATTTTCTTTTGATAAAGTACCCCGTCCCAATCCATGACAACACACTCATCATTGCAATCGTAACACATTATCCATTTATTTGGCACAACTAAACCCAAGGCTTCTTCGATTGATAAAATTCTTATATCCATACCAATAAATTCTGCCTTTCGTTTAGCAGGTTCTGTCCAACCTCCATTTGTAATGATAATTGCCTTGTGTGCATTTACTGATTCTGCTAAAGAAGCTACTCCGTCTACAACCGTTACATCGATAGGATCCGATCTGAGTTTCGCATCAATTAAAACGTTTATCAAATGATCGCCTATGTGTATTTCACACCAAACGTCAATTTGCCTTTTTTGACCAGTTAGTTTATCAGGAATACTGATATTCTTTTTTACGAGTCCCATTTTTTCAACTCTGATATAAAACTCGCCAACTGCATCCTGATATTCCTGCCAAGTCATAAATTAACCTTTAAGTTAACGATAGTCATACACTGGTGTCAAATATAATGTGCATATGGGATAATTCTATGTCTGGTTAAGCGAAATTGAATAAAACAAGCTCAAGTAAAATTGTTTTATCTTCGTCATCAGGGTTTTTGAATTGATATGAAAAGGATGTGTCCTTTCTTTTACTTAAAAATTTACGACACTGAGGATGATTGGCTACAGCGTTTGTGGACGTAACAATCACATCGGTGAATTTTTTATTATCTCGGTTAAATACAATTAACGCAATTTTTTCATCCCTCCAGTTTACGTAATTATTAAGCAATTGATCAATTGCATCCACTAACAATTTTTCACCCTTCCATAGTTTGCATTCTGCAATCAGTACCGGTTCACCTTTTTCATTCATGAAAAGTATATCGGTTTTTCCATTGCTATGAAATGATTCACCTGTGGCCGAATGTTTTTTTGAGATAGTATTAAGGTAGGGAATGAAATAGTCTCTAAATCTTTCCTCATCAAACTTCTCCGTTAATCGTTTGGAACCTTCCAGGTTTTTTCCCAAATCCAACATATAATCTATCACCTGATAGTACGCCTTTTCACTTACTGAGGAAACAGGTTCATCAATAAACTGCGGATCAACTATATTCCCTTTAAAATAGTTTGTCAACGTAAGTTCAACTTCGTCCTTTGTTTCACTTATATCATAAGCTTTTGCTGGATAAATAGTTAAATCAATTTTTCCACTGGTTTGAACTGTTACATTAGCTTTCCTGACAGATGGCAATCTATTAAGGTGAGCGGCAACAGAATTATGGTCTAATCCATGAGCGAGAAATATTTTTAAATACTTTTGATTATAAGTTTCTCTTATTTCTGTTTCAAAGTTCATTGGCATAAGAGTCGATTGATTTTTAGAATTTTCGTTTTGTATATCCTTCAGCAGTTTTGTGTAAAGATTTTGCATGGCCCGGTATTCTGCCATGTGTGTAAGAATAGTATTCGGCTGTTTATCCGTCCGGCTACAATAAACCAGAATGGCCTCATATTCGGATTGCAACCTGCTATCTGCATCCCAAATATCATCAATTTTCGCAGGGACATATCCGTATTCATTTCCTTCAATGTGGGACATTTCAGGACGGGATTGAATTTTCAACAAGTACGTACTTAAAAATCTTAAAACCCCGTTCATATATGCAACTGGCTTTCTATTATGACTTAGGCTTTCATGGTAGTTAATTGATGCAAGATATTCTTCCTCAAAAGCAGTAATCATGCTTTCAAAACAATCTTTGGGAATTACATTTGAAGAATCAACTTCATTCAATTTTTCGTAGGCGCTCATAAGTGATAATAGGGATATTTGTAGGTATTATTAATTGCAATAGCCTGATATGGGTTTCAATTAAGAGTTTATATTGTATATAAAAAAATATGATCGAATTCGAATGATTCTTTATGAATGTACAGAATATCTTTATTTATATAAATACACGTTCATAAATATTCCAATTTTCATCAGGGGATTAGTATTTACTAATTACAAAAGTTTTCAATAACTTTATTAACTCATAACGCATTAATATGGCAGACAGTCAGAATTCGTCATCTCAACAGTCAGGTCAACAATCTGGTCAAGGGCAGCAGACCCAACAGGCTCAACAAGGCCAATCAGGTAATCAGTCACAGCGACCAACTGCTAATACCTCGACCAGACAGACTTTGAAGGAAAACGATCAATCAGGAGGGAAAAACAAAAGCCTTAACGAGTAGCTTCTAAGATAATATATAGAATTGCTAACGCAAATGGCATTATTAACAGTGCGATTACAGACGTTATGTACTTACTCCATCGTTCGTCATTCGTAATCCAGTTTTTGTCAATTCGAAGTTGATAATCTTCAATTTCACTCATGTATATGTAAGTAGTCTGCTTTTTTCTATCCACATCATCTTTAAAAAAAGCGTCTATAAAAAGGTCTTTTGGCAATGAACCGGCGACGTAGTAATGATTAGGCAATACATTTCTTATCATATAAACGAGTACAAAGAATACATAAATGATTGACACTGCCGCTATGATAGTTTTGTTATCAAATGTTTTAAAATCTGTCCACTTGTTTATTAAATATGCACTCACTCCAACAATAATACCCGTCATTAGAGTAAGTAGTGTTGTAGTTTTTGAGGCTATTGATTCCCCAGTTTTAATAGTATCGTCAAGACGTTTTTCTGCTTGGCTAAAAATGAATTTAACATCATCGAGGGTGACATTATTCTCATTACTAAGTTGAATTGACCAGGTTTTGGTTATCATATTTTATTTTTTGTTAAGAGCATAAAGGGTTCATTCAAGGTATTGCAATTTTACTATTCATTTTTTCCTTTTCTATCTTTCGCCCTATTAATCATCTTTGATCGGTGATTAACATCACATCGAAATCAAAGCTTTCAAGCGTTCCTGATAATTTAATTGTACATTTTAACGGGAAACCCCACATACTCGATACTCGACAGTTATTTTTATGAATTGGCTGAAGTTTAATCTATGTCGATACTTTTTAGAATTCTTTTTACATCGCTTATAGGAATCGTTTTCTCATCTCTTTTGCGGGCGTTTTCCAGGATGCGGTGTTGGTACCAGGTCAGTGCCGTAGCTTCGGGCATGGTTGGGAGAAGATCTTCCTCTGCCTTTTGAAGATATTCCTGTACCTGTAGGAGATCGGTCTCCCCTTTTGCAGCAAACGCAAATAGCCATTCGACCAGGATCATTCTGGTATTATGAGGAGGTCGTGCGGCGTCAAAACGGGGATCGGCTAAGATGGATCGAAAGTCCCACAACAGACGAAGGCCTTCTTTTGTGTCGATAACCTCTAGAGCCAGTCCACCATGTAAAAAGCTGATTAAGTCTGGATGTGGGGGCAGCATAGCTACTAAACATTGGAAGCCCTGTATGTATCCCAGGTTGGTGAGCCATTGGGCAGCACGTATCTTATCCCGGTCATTAAGGCTGGGATCTGCAATGTCCGATAGGCAGCGCGACATAACTTTTCCGGGCAATTCCTTATAGATTTCCTGCAGTAAATAGGAATAAAAAGAGTCGGTTGGTTTGCAAGTTTCAAATAATGGTAATAACGCTGTTCGGTCTCCTCCAAGGTCGATATAGAACCGGCAGACCTGTTCCACTTCATAGCTGTCAACTCTTCTATTGAGCAGGGTATCTAAAATATTCGAAATGGCGTCGGTAATTCCCAAGCGTACGCAGATTGTAAAATGGCTGATCAGTACTTTTTCAACTTGAATCCCGGCACGGATGTGATGCAAAACGGCAGTCCGTAGTTTTTGTGTGCCGGCGCCGGAACTCTCGAGTTGTCGCTCAATTTTCTGGTACAAGCCACTCTCCAGATTGTACCGGTTCTGTGGTTGATCAATGCCAAACCTGTCCAACCAGGTAAGTTCGACAAGGTACTTTTCTTCAGTGGGAAATCCAAACTGGATAAAGAGCCGGCCCACTAAGTCTTCGATGGGCTTACTGAAAACGCAGTCACCTACTTTATAATAAGTATTCTCGAAATGGCAAAGCGGTAGATGTTTGTAATAATATTCCCGCAATATATCTTCCGCATCTTGCCTGGCTTTAGGATCGCGGGGAAGCTTCCGTAATAGTTCCGTTGCACGGAAATATTCAAAGTCATCATCACTCTGCAGATTCGCCAGACAATTTTCGAGAGTCCCGGGGATATTCCCTTCAAGTATCATTCGGATAAAGGCAATAATCAGGTCAGTGCCAGCAATATGAATCGGGGTATCCTGGTGCGCATATCGATAAAGGTCTTGGAGTGTCAGCGACTCTTTTCTATAGAGTTGGAAATACTTTCTAATTCCATTTTGAAAGGATCGCCGGGACCGAGCTGTTTTTAAGTTGTTGGCTTGTCGCTTTTGTTCCGCCTTATTGATTTTCTGTTGTTGTTTTTGATCTATTCTTGGAAAGATAGCGCCACCAGTCGCATCGTAACAACGTTCCTCGAATTCGGCGGTGGCGTTGGGTTTATTAGGGGAATAGATCGCCATGGCCGGTATCCGGAGCACCGACGGATCGTAATCTCCGTCATCGAACTCTGCGAGTAGAATATCAATGGCTTCCTCGGGAATGATTGGGCCTGGCTCCCAATATTGGGTGGCGAGCAGGTCTTTAATCAACAATCTTGTTACTGGGGAATGGGTGCCAGTATTTTCCAGGAACTCATCGATTTCAAGGAAGTCGCGCCTGACATAGTAGGTGCCAACGGTTTTGATAAAGTCGCTGACAACTACAAGGATTCTGCCATCTTTGGATTTTCCTCCGTTTTCGAAGATATCAGTGCACTTACGAAAAACTATTTTGTAAAAGCCTTCCTTTCCGAAACCTGTGAATTTAGGAAAGGTCAGCATCTCGCGAGTGCTCAAAGCCTTAAAGAGGCTACGGGCCTGCTTAAGGTTGGTGAATTCGCTGAGAAAGGACTGGATACCATATTCTGACCCTCCATGAGAGGTAGGACGGTTATAGTCCAAGAGTATGGCAAGTCCTTCGATGCCGTACGACCAATATTCTTTCACCAGATTAAGTTGAAGGATCCATTCGTACATTTTGTCCCGGAAGCGATGGTGCCGGTTGAGGTCGGGAATCGATATGATAAATGCCACGGTACCGGTATTGCCCATTTTATGGGCGGCTAAGACACCAACCAGTTCCCCTGCATAGGATATACGATCGGTGGTTTTAATTTGATCAAGGGAAAGAGAAAGTAGGGTGGCCTTATCCGATTCGTTAGGAGGAACTTGCTGTAAAATTCGGCAACAAAGCTCTTTTTTGTCATTAAAAAACGTAGGACTGGAGATGCATTCTATCAAGTATGAGGCAGCTCCCGGTACGTCAGCCACGAAGATCCCAACGCTTTCCGGCCGAGAGATAAGGGGCCACATATTGTTTGCCACCAAGTAATCAACATATGATTTTAAGGCGTCTAGCCTAAAGGGTGCGGGATAGATAGATCGCTCTGTTTGAAAAATCAGTTCGGGACTGTCAGTTTTGACAAGTTCGATCAGTTTTTTGAAAAGATCTGAACTCGCAGGGATCATGGCAAGTACCGAAGACACAGTTTGTATCCATTTGGTTCTGATTTTTCTGATCTGGTGGCCAACCGAAACCATATCGAGAATCTTGTCATATTCCATCGCAGCAAGGTGCGTTGCGGCGAGGTGCTCTTGAAGGAAAGCGTTCGTAAAACTCCAATGCCCACGGTTCTCCGTGATCATAGGATTGATCCGCAGTAGCTCCTTTTCTTCAAAACTTGGAAATAGTTTATCAATCTCAGCCTGTGTGAATGCATTCTTGCCTGCAAGCTGGAGGGCCATAGCAAGCTTTTTAACAGCAGTATTAAATTGATCATATTTTTGACGTACTCTCTCTCCGTCATTTAGGAGCCGGGGTTTGGCCTTTTCAAACGCTCGATGAATGAAGGCTTCGACCGTTTTCAAACTGCTCTCCGGAAGTTTTTTGTTTTTTTTGTACTCATCGACCAGGGTAACTAAGTAAAACGGATGAAAAAGCCAGCTTATCAGACCATTTTTCGTAGTTGCTTTCATAAATTTCTCTGACTTATCTCCTATTTGCCGCTTTAGATACAGCTGGATATCTTCACCCTCTAGCGGACAGATTTCATATATTTTGAAACCGCCGATAGTATCCCTCATGCCATAGTCCTCGTAAAACAGGCTCCTGCAGGATACGATAATGTTGATATAATTATATGATTCAGCGAATGCCCGGATGTTTTTCATCATTTCAACAAAATGGCCCGCCGGTGTTTCATCCAAGCCATCGAAAATGAGAACAAAGTCCTTTGTAGCAATCTCCTTCCAGCCTTTCCCGCACGCCTGGTCGAGAAGAGATTCCACTGTCTGCGCATTATAGGATTTCATATCGAGCAACACAGGCTTGAGCCGCTGACCGCTGTTCGCCAACTCATAGGCTACCTGTTGGAGATAAGTGCTTTTTCCTTGGTAAGGATCTCCTAACAAGCATATTTGATGAGAGGTGAGGCTGTCTTTAGTGAAGAATTCCGTTAGGTGAATTCGGGGAGCATTGGTAGCTCTCCAGAAAAGCTCTGCAAGAGTGTTGCTTTCTGGACGCTGCACCACCCGTCTGGGGATGGGATCGGCTACCGGCTTTAATTTTTCCACAATATCCAGGCGGAGGTCCTTCTGGCAGATGCTTTCTGCCTCTGCCCTTCCGAAAAATTGATCGACGATTCTCCATTGCGTTTCCAGCGTCTGTTCCAGAAAATTGACATCCAGGCAAGAGAAATCGACCTGATGGGAGGCCATGACTTCCTGTTTCCGCTGGTCAATCCAATTCTGAAGGTTAGTAGTTTGTAGTTCAGCGCTGGTTATGATAAAAAAGCGGCTACCGGGTTGCGCAAACTTTCCGGTAAGAAATTCCTGTAAAGCGGATTCGACCTTGCCAGTAGTATTGAAGCCTTTTTCGTTCTTGCACTGAAAATAAATATCCGGACTTTCAGCGGACCGGATGTTCCGGATATCGATGCCATGCTGTTTATTACCCTGTTTCAGGTATTCCTCAAAAAGCTGGTTTGAAAATAATATCTGAGCTATTTGCAGGGATAGCCTTTGAAAGTCTCTGAAATCAAGCTGTTCCCATTTAAGTTTGGGCGCCATCACAATCGGTTTAGTAAAAAAGGGTAAATGTAAGAAATGGCTTAATTATGTTTATTGCATACCTATTTTTTCCTATCAACATAAACTTGCAAACGATTATCGGATTAATATAGGCAACCAACTAAACTACCATATAAATGACCGTCACACGAACGGCCAGGACGGAGTCATCCTATGAATCACTTGCTTCAAATAATCATACATCGGGAGTTTCTGAAAAGAAACAATTATTGCTTTTAAAATCAGGAACAATAATCGATAGTTCACTCAGCAAGCTGGACATAGAGAATCATTTAACCAATAAGCTTTGAAGCTGTTTCATATTAAGCCAAGGTCTTTTTTTATGGATCATTCGATGGCAATTACTACAAAGCAGCGCAATTTCTTTCGGGCTCGTCTTATAGCCCAGGGGCATCTGACTGACGGGGATGGTATGATGTCCTTCTATAAAATTTTCTCCTATAGGTCCATATACCGATTCAAAGTCAAATTTGCAAACCTCGCAAAAAAGCTTGCCGTGTTTATCGAGGAATCTTTGCTTTGCAAGGGCAACAACTTTTGAATTTCTTTCTCTTGCCCGGTGTAATCTCTCGACCATTTTACCTTCGGGAAATTCATCGCCAGTTTCAGCGTCGATTGGTAGCTCCCTTGTTAATGACAGTTCCCAAAAGCGCCTAGGTGAAGAGAAATTACCAGTAGCACGAGGGCGTACGTTCAGAGTTAAGCAATAGGCAACATAGGCTTTTTCCACAAGCTCACTAACGATTGGTTCAGCATGTAAAATAGTAGATATGACAGCATTTGTATCCCTACCGTCAACCTCATTATGTTCAAACCTAAAAAATGCATTGTTTTGGTAGCCCAGAAAACGGCTGGGAGCAAAGCGGTATTCATTTTTTGTTTTATAAGCGACAAAACAGATTCCTCGTTCAATAAGCCCCAGTGCTTTTTTTCGCTCAACTTCGGTGCCTTCAGTCACCATCCTGTCAAAATACTCAATATTCTGCAAGAGTTGGTCCATATACTCAATTAATTGCGGCTGGTGGTACATCGCAAAAAAACGTTGATAGACATTTCGGGCTTCGTGCATCGTACCTTTTTGAATTTGTTCATAATATTCAATATGCGCATTCAGTGCCGCTAAAGGTTTTTTAAGAGACACCACCCCATAATCTTCGACAAAATGCTCAAAGTAATACGTTAAAACGGCCGTGCTTAAGCGACGTTTAAACCTATGGCCTAGCTGCAAATGCAGAAAATTGTATATTAGATCTTTAGCAGAATTAGCATTCAAACCAGCTTCATTGACCAGTTTCAAGTGTCCATCTTTTAACGTTATTGCCTTGTTGAATACCATTTTTGCTATCTGATATACCATGGGGATAGCTGTCGCGGATACTTTCATTAAATTATTTGATTCAAAATACTGTAGCTATCATGTTGACAGACCTTCATTACCCTTAGTCTTCTTTTCGATTATCATCTTTTCCAGCTTATCCTTGAATAATTGAAAGTCCTTCTCAGAAAAAGTTTGTTTTCTTTCTTTGTAAATCCAAAACAAGTAGTCGCCTATTGAATCTCGGGTGCTTTCCAGCGTAGCAGTTCTTAAATTATACTGCCATCCGCCAAAAGACCGCATAAGTTCATCAAATACTTGTCCCCTGCTTTTTTCAGCACTGTTTGCCTGGTAGAGCCGGCTAAAGTGTAGCCCCCATACCATATAAATATCTTCTGATGGTGTTCCTCTAATCCCTTGTACAGCTTCATGCAATGCATCCATTATTGGCATTGTAAATGCAGATTTATAAAACGCTATTGCAAAATCAACAGCTTGCTGATTCCTAACATTCCAAAATGTTCCAATGTAACTATTGGCGCCACCTACAATGAATGCTTCAGCAGCATTGAACCATGACCAGCACGTATTATTGAAGATAAAAGGAGAGGATTGAGATGCGATCGTACTAAACAGGCTTAAATGAGGGCCATCGCTACACTGTATTCCCGACGAGTTGCTCACTTTCTTTTTAGGCCCTACTTTTTTATCTTTCGCTTTTGTCACCCTCATCGCATTTTGCATATCAGCAAACACATATTGTGGTATATCTTTAGCCTTTAATTCCGGGCTTCGCCAAATCATTCCATCAAAAACCTTAAAATAAGTCTTGCTTTGAACGTGAACGAGGCCGGGTCGGAGACTGGGTGAAAACGACAAAACCTGATCATAAACGATAGTATGTTTTACGCCGTCACGATCCGTAAATTCCTGTTCGACAGTACATCCTTCGATCTCACCACCATGACTACAAATATGAAATATGTCAAAAGGGAACAGTTTGACATTCATGTCAAAATTTAATATATCAGCCTTCTCACCGAACAATTCTTTTACAAAATAACTCTGGTTGCTAAGAAGTTGGCTAACCTGATTGCTTTCTTCAACTTCGAAAAATTCAGGTGAAAACGCAATAGCGCCCCCAAACCGTAGCTTACCATAAAACAAAAGATTGTTGACTATAAAAAAATCCGGACGCAAGTGGCAATTAACATAAGTTGCAGGAAGGCTATTTGCTGTAGCAAAAGTATAAGGTATGCCAATTGTGAAATACGTAACAAATTCGACATTATTATAATTGAAGTGTTTCGTTCGATCATTTACAAATGCTTTAATTTCATCTCCGGCGTTCACTATCCCTGATCCGTATTCAGCAAATTTATCAAGGATAGATAATTGTTCATCATTACTAACACTTTCAACAAATTCAATGTCAGCTTCAATAGAAAAGGCATAGTTTATGGCGATTATTGTTCCAGCAAACTTTTCCTTTTCTATTACAACTAATCCTCGATTACCTTCTCTTATCAAATCAATATCAGGCGCATCTTCCTTTAATTGTAGAAGGGAGTTGCTTTTTAAAGATGCATATAATCCTTTAAGTACATCATCAGGTCTGCAATAAATTGTGCCTTTACCATGAATAAAGGCACCGAGATGAAAATCAACTTCTTCTATTGAATTAATTTCAATAACATTGAAATGCTCCAAGAAGTCAAGGTAACTTTTTTGCTCTTCAGACAAGCCTGCAATAATTAAGTTTTCAGCGGAAACTCTGACCAACATATTGTTCACAAAAATTCTAAATTCACTAGCACGAATCATAGAGGGAGTATGTTCATCAACATCTTCAGATCTTCGTTCAAACTCAAATGAAGTAACAGCAGGGAACTCAAATAGTAATGGATACTGACCGACCTCAGCAATATACGAAGAAATAACAGCAGCCAGGTCTTGTCGCTTATAGTCTACAATACAGACAAATTTGTTGGATATATTGGGGATTATACGTGCCATTAAATATTTTTTTCGATTGGATACTTAAATAATAATTGAGCATTAGAATGCCCGCTTTTATTGGAATGTTAGGTTTAGTAAAGTACATGCGCAGTGGCCCTAAGAATAAGGAGTTGCTGCCAATGAGAGCCCCCTTGCGAAAAGAGGAATGCTTCGCCACCTCACTCACACATATGGGCAAGGGGTGAATTTGTAGATCAATCAAAGCTACAAAAAGCAATGGCTTAAGGAAATAATTCGGCGACGTGAATAAAGATTTGTGCAAATCCGGTGAACAACTGCTTGGCATGTGCTTATGTAAATGAACCCTAACCTTCCCATTACGGGTAAGTTCGATAGATTGCATACTTCTTACCTTTCGAATACTGTTAGATAACCGTTATATTGACTCAATGAAAAAATGTCGTTTGCATTTTCTTCTATTCTGCGTTTGTCGCCAGACAAACGGGAAAGCCCGGGCGTTATGTTCCAGTCTTTATTTCCCTGTCCACGGAAGATGCATCGTAACGAAAATTCTATTTTAATTCCGCCTTCCGCAGCTGTTTTCGTGCTATACCAGGAAGGCCAGTACAGCTCAAGCCGCAGCCATGTCAATGCTTGTTCTGCACTTTGTGCTTCCCATGTGTTGTTATCTGATTTGTTAACCGATAGTTTTAATTAAAAGGAAAGCTAACGGTAAAACAAGTTGCGGAAATCAGGGTCTAGTTATATTTCTTTCTCCGATTCTGTTTTAAGCAGCCATTCTTTGTCAGACATTTAGTAAATTACAGAAAACAAATCTATGAAATCTTATACCCCAACCCGGAAAACCTTATTAATAGGAGCCCAGACACCAAAGGGTGACCACCTTCCTGGCGTACCAGCAGATATGGAGAGAATGAAGGAATTTTTTGTTTCTCCAAATGGCGGAAGCTGGAACGATAATGAGATTACCACTTCTTACAACGAACCCCGGACAAAGGTCTTATCAAGGATTGCCGCATCAGTGGCAGATTATACTATCATCCATTGTGCAACGCATGGCTATACAAACAAACACGGTGAATTAATGATTTGCCTCGCCGATGGCGATATTCCGGCAGCCGCATTGTTAAATAATAGTCCCCGCCAATTAATTATACCGGATACCTGTAGAAAAAGGGAAAGAGGCGCGACCATTGGCGGTATACTTTGGCCTGAAGAAGAATGGTTATATGCCACCGGATATTCATTTGCCCGTGAATTATACGATCAGTATATCAATGATTCGGCATTTGGTAAAATCATGATATATGCCACCGATGACGATAATTACGCTTATGAAAGTCGCCATCGGAATGGGGGTGAGTTTACACTTTCTCTTTTAGATAGCGTTTTTGCCTATCAGCAGTCGGGACAACAGGGACCATTATTCATTAATGATGTTGCGGGGTATGCCACATCGTTATTACACCGTAGAAATGTGAAACAAACTCCTTCGGTTGTCTATCAAGAGGGCCATTTTAATGCGCCATTTGCCATTGTTTCACCAACCTTTTTGCCTATTGAACGCGAAAAAAAGGCAGTAGTTAAACCGAAAAAGACCTCGGAGGTTGAAGGTTTGTTGTTTTGTGCAGGAGTATTAGTAACAGCCTACGCACTTTCGAAAATTTTATAGTCAACCGATCGGATCACTGGCTTGCACTCACTGTAGATCTTTCCATTGAAATGTATTGAGATTACCCGGTACAAAAGCAAATTAACTTGTTTTATATTTTAAATATATGGAACTGGATCAAACCTGGACTGCCTTTTCAAATTTTACTGCAAATAGGGAATCTTTTGCCAAACAATTTCTACCAGAAATCTTTCTCAATCGACAAGTAAATAGCAATGTCGTCGAAAGTTTTAGGGTCATTAAGAAGCTTTTGGAGCATAGTTATTTTGAATATCAATTCTATGACGTTGCTGTTCTTAAAAGCGTATTAGCCCTTGAAATGGCTCTTAAGATTCGCTACAAAGAAATAAACGCCGTTGATTGGAATAACAATAGACCATTGGTAAAATTGATGGACTGGTTTCAGCAGCGCCACTATTTTGAAGTTTATAATGATCAATATTTGAATGGTATAAGAACCATAAGAAATATTTTAGCACATCCAACGGAACATATGTTTTCCGGGCCACACGGCAGAAATATTATAGAGGGAGTATTGGATTTAATCAATGGACTTTATGAAGACCCGGTGCTCCGAAAGGAACGGATGGAATTGACCACTAAAATCATCAATCAAATTCATACATATCAATCGGGAGTAAAGTGTAAAATTAACAGATCAATTTACTTTGCATTTAATGCATGGCCGGCGTTCATAAATAATAAAATTACTCCACATGAAATCTATTTTTACTTTAATCCTACCTTTTCAATTCCAGAAGACTATTTGTTTAAAAGCAATTGGGTAATCCCACCGGTTATTGTTTTTGAAGGCAATGCAATCAACTTCACAGCGTCTTCGATCGAAATCATTGACAATAAGGGAGAGCGTTTAATGATAACGGAAATCGATGATGAAAAAGAGCGTGAAGAATTTAAGGATTGGGTTAACAACAATGAAAGTTATTGTCAGCCAGGTATGGGATATTTTTACCCCGAGGAAAAAATTACAGATACGTTTTCCTTTCATTTAAGGAATTTTTATAAAATTTGAGTGCGACGAGAAAAGAGATGAATATTTGGTGTTTTCCAAAGGGCATCTGCTATTGAAGGCCATCTTTGTGTTGATAGCCTTTATAGCCAAGCCATCATGTAAAAGCTGATATAGTCCAGATGTGGAGTCAGCATAGCTACCAAATATTGAAATTACGATAAGATAACTGAAAAAGACATACTAGAATACAAAAAGGAGGTTGAGGCAGCAAGGAAAGAAAGATTACGCAATAATAACAATTCGAAGAGTATAGTTTAAAAGAACAAGACTAGAAAGTAGTGTATTTACAAAGCCTGAACCTGATTATAGGAAGGGCCTGTTAATTATTAGCAATAACATAACTTTATTGATATGTCTTTAGTAAGTAGAAGTATTTTTATAGATACACAATACCTTATTGGCATCTCGTTTAATTTTGATAAAAGTGAAATAAAATCATTGATTGCGCTGGCCTCAGCTGGGCATACTAAAGTATATATAACTGATATCACTGATAAAGAAATAGAAAAAAACATTATCTCAGCTTCAACAAAAGCTATTGAAAAAATAAACCAAAGTGAAGCTAGAATATTAAAAGGTATACCTGAGTGGATTGAATTCTTGAAAAAATATGACGAAAAGAAAGTAATATCGTTTCTGCTTGATAGGTATAATACCTTTAAAAAAGAATGCAATATTACCATTTTGCCATCAAAAGATATTTCAATTCTTGATGTTTATGCAAAGTATGCAAACAATGAGCCTCCATTTGGCGCGGGGGCAAAGAAACATGAATTTCCTGATGCTTTTGCGTTATTGGCTATATTAAAGTGGTCATTTAAAACCGACACCAAAGCCTATTTATTATCGGGTGACATTGACTGGATAGAATTTGCTAAGCATTCTAATATTACAGATCCTACGTCTTGGGAAATAATAAAAAATCCTGAAAGATTGTTTCACCTTAAGGATCTTCCCGAATTCCTTGACATGGTGTACAAAACCGAAATTGCACTTAAAGACCTGGCTTCATTTTGGGATAAGATCATAGAAAATAGAATATCAGAAATACAGGATGCAATTCGCACTTTTTCCTGGGACCCAGAATGGATAGATGATTTTGATCAAGACACTAAAATACTTAATGTTTATCGTGTTAAGGCTACTATTATTGAAAAAGAAATAATTGAAGTTGATAGGGAAATAGCTATGTACAATATGAAAGTTGATATTGAGTTAGTCGTTGTATTTAAAATTACGGAATATAGATATGATAAAGATGGTGATAAATTTCAAGGAATAAAAGTTCACTCTGTGCCATGTAAAAGTAGTATAACATCTATGTTTGAATGTTCATTTGCTTGTACAGAAGGGTTAGAAACTAATTTCACATTGACAAATATAGAAGGTCCTGATATTGTAAAGATTTATTACAACGAGGAGGAAATATTGGATATAAGAGCATGGACCCAATCATTTCCTGTAATTATTTATGGCACTATGAATGGCAAAATTACCGAGTCCGGAGAAGGCATGGAAGAATATAAAAATTTTGAAGAGGCAAAAATTAAATTCCCAACCTTAGAGCTAACAAAAGACACAGATGATTTTTATGTAAGTAAAGAGAATATAATACCGGAGTGGGTAGAAGGTCCGCTAATATATTTTACACCCGCTGCCATAAACCATTTGTATGGTTAAGAAACTTCTTTAAAAGGCAAAAAGAGATATAGAACATTATTTATAAAAACCTCCCACATTTCAGCCCACTAACTGTTTGACCTCAATTGTTATTATTTTCTAAAATGCGCCGGACAAAAAACATCTTTGATGTTTTTGCTTGCTTTAATTTTATTCCATGTAAAAAGTGTCCATAGCATCAAATTTTCTTTCCCAGTCCGAATAATATTTATTCTATTTTGTTCATCTCTCACCAAATAGTATAACTTTCCTGCCCCCATTTCGTTTACATTTATAGCCAGTAGAGGTACGGAGAAAATGGGTTCAGGTGTATGCGATGCTACTACAAGCCTGTTTCTGTTTAATAACTCAATAACATTATTTGCCAGCGACTGCTTTAATGCCAGCTTAGTTTCTTCTAATAATCCTGCATTTCCATCTCTAATGTGATTTTTATATTTATAGTAAGTTGCGGCTAATGTGTGAGTCTCAGTTTTTATAACGAACTTTTCATAAAGTAGGTCAATCAAATCTTCACTGTCGATCAAATACTCTAAATAAGTCAGGAGCATCATTTCGAATGTTATCCAAAACATATCACAATATGTCTCAAGGGGAAAGTAAAAGTGGTATTTCTTTGCAGGCGCATCCTTAGTCGTAAGATTAAATAACAAGTCTTCAATAAATAATTGACGAACAGAAAAATCATTGGTCTTGTATGGAGGTTCTGTATTAATAGGTGTAGCAGAAATGATCACTATGAAACTCCCCGCTGCCACATCTGCATAAATAGTATTCCTTAATGGTTGTTTGAATTCAGCCCTGGTTCCGGGTACGTTCTTTTGCCTGAGGTCCTCTATAATAGATTCAAACGTTTGGTCTCTTAGTTTTTCGTTCTTAATTCTTTTAAAAAGCAGAATCTTAAGTGCAACTAAAAAGTCTTCTGTAATTGATCTCGTTGCGGAGGTTGATAACAATTGTGATAAATATGCCTTCAACCTTGAAAGCGCTTTTTGATGTTCAGCGGGATCTTCAGATTTTACAAAATAAGGTGGTGTTGCCAATAATTGCTGTACCAGGTCCATTTGGCTCCTAAACAATGGCCCACCATCAAATTCCTTTACAAAAAGTAGGTCTAAAGCGTCAGTCATGTACTAAATGAAATTATTAGCCGGTTAATTTTTCACGAAACAACAAAGTTAAGTTTAACTTGTTTAGTTAAATTTAACTATATTTACATTACTAAACAAATTAACATGGATTCCAGTTAACATAAAAATCCCCTTACCAAAAGTTCCCGCTTTTGATAAGGGGCTGAAAGCCAGAAAGTTAAATCAATTTTTGGAAAGCGCTCTTCCTGACTTGTTATACCCAAATGGTATGAACTTGCAAAATTAGCCGATTTCCGGCTTATTAATGCAAAATTTGTACCTGTGGTTCATAGCAAATGATCAGCTGAAGAATTACATTAAATTAATTTTACATGAACCACAATTTGAAATTTTACCCCCTTGGAAATGCCGATACAACGCTAATAAAGCTGGGTAGCGGTAAAACTATTCTTATCGACTATGCCAATAAGAGAAATGGCTCCCCAGATGATCGTCGCTGTAATCTTCCCCTGGAATTAAACAAAGATGTTACAAACGATTATTTTGATGTCGTAGCCTTTACTCACGCTGATCTTGATCATGTTTGCAAATTTTCCGACTATTTCTACTTACAGCATGCCGTGAAGTACCAGGCAGGGAACCGAAAAAAAATAAACGAGCTGTGGGTACCTGCTCAGGTCATTATAGAGGAGGGCTGTGATGATGAAACTCGAATCCTGCGAGCTGAAGCCCGGCACCGGTTACGGAATAAAAAAGGAATTAAGGTGTTCTCAAACCCAGAGAAGCTACAGGATTGGTTAGAAAAAGAAGGGATTGCCCCCGAAGAGGTGCAACATTTAATCATAAATGCAGGGTTACCGGTTCCCGGTTGGGACAATACAAACGCAGAACTGGAAATTTTTATTCATGCCCCATTTTCTTACCACTACGAAGGAACTGAAATTGACCGCAATGACGTTTCTTTAGTCTTTCAGGCAACTTTTCGTAATCAATATGAAACAAAACTGCTGTTTTTGGGTGACGCAAACTGGGAACTTTTGCACCACATTGTAGCAATGAGTGACAGGTTTAATAACTTAGATCGATTGCATTGGGACCTGCTTCACATCTCTCATCATTGCAGCTATTTATCTCTCGGGCCCGAAAAAGGTGAAACGCAAACGGAACCTGTTGATCCTGTTAGGCGATTGATTGAGGAATTTAGCAATGAAAAAAGCGTCATGATATCACCCTCTGGTATTATTCCTTCTGACTATGACGCCACCCAACCACCTCACCGGCAGGCTTATAACTACTATAAAGCAATAGCTGATCAGAAACAGGGTGAAATACTGGTCACAATGGCATTTCCGGACCAGGATGAGCCAAAACCAATTGAAATTGTAATTAACCAGTATGGCCTTACGGTTCTGAAAACTATAATACCCGCCGGATTTACCTCTGAGCGTCAAACGCCAAAAGCAGGATAATGGAAATAATCGATACACTACCAGCCGGGAAACCAGTTGACCCGGCTGGTATAACTAATACCAAAGCAGTGGATTTTGTTGAAGCGATCAGCTATTCAGAATTTTGCAAGCTTCAAGAAACGTGGCTGAATGAAGATGGTCTGGTGGCGATAGTATTTGAAACACAGGTAGAAGTACCTCAGCATCCGGTATGTGATATTCGAAAGGTTGAACAGGTTGCGGTATTGTTTGATCCGGAGGACAAGGAACTCCCTAAGGTGCTGATGTTACGCGATGATTTTCCTTTGTTACCCCACCAATTGCTTGAAAACTTTGAAGTTCCCAAATCACTTTGTTTGTACAATATTCCTTATGATGAAATTCGCCCTTTTTGGACTGGTTATTTATTTCTTGAACGAATCAGGGAATGGTTGAAGTTGTCCGCCGTTGGCCAGTTGCATCAAAGTGATCAACCGCTTGAGCGAATCATCGCAGGAGAAGAAGGTTATATCCTTATGGATAGTATCTTTCGGGCAGGCGAAAAGGTTGATCTTTACCATATCAGCAAAGACTACTTTGGTCATGTTATGTTGCTAGCATCCACGCAGCAACTACAGGGACAAGCAAACATATTTCAGGGAATTTTTGAATTCATTAATGTTGAGCCACAAGTCCACGGGGTAATTTCTCGAAAGCCAACTAACCTGCAAGAGCTTCATGCTTTGCTCCAAAAAGCTGGGACTGATTTCAAAGCCTACTTGATTCAACGACTGAAGGAGTACAGAGAAACAAAGATCGATTTAAACAAGCGAATAGTCTTTTTTCTAACTGTGCAACAAAAACGTTATGAAAATGATGAAGAAGTACATTGGGATGCCTTTTTATTCCTGACACATGAGACGGCAGGAGTCATTGGTCACAATTTAGGTATATGGGAGCTTGATAAAAGGTTTGGCCCTGTTTCCATTATTGGAAAACCCATCAACGATGCATCTTTCAGTACTGCTAACATTGCTTTATTGAAACCTGTTTACAATCTCTGCCGCAGTTTTGCTAATCAATTGAATGGCGTTTCCCTTCCACAAACTGATCTGTCCATGGCGTGTATTGGTACCGGTGCCCTAGGGTCGCAGTTATTGGCTAACCTTGTGCGAGCAGGGATAGGAAAATGGACTTGCATTGATGCCGATTCTCTTTATCCGCACAATCTTGCGCGTCATTCACTCACAGGTGAGTATATTTTGCGGCTAAAGGCAGAATCGGTCGCTTCCCAGTTAAATTCCATATTACCAGAAACTGCATCATTTTTAAATGCTGATGTTATTCACGACTACAATCAACCTGAAGTAAAATCTGCTTTGGAAAATGCAAGTATTATCGTTGATGTATCGGCTTCTACCTCAGTCCCTCGCTTTTTATCCGGTATTAGGAACATAGGTAAAGTCTGCAGCTTCTTTACCAATCCTCAAGGAAATGATTTTGTAGCAATCGGCGAAGACCGAAACAAAAATTACTCTATTTCTTGTTTGGAATTTCAATATTTACGATTTTTACTGCATACTCCCGAATTGCATGATCATCTATTTCGTGATGAAAAAATCAGATATGGAACGGGTTGCAGAGATTTAAGTGTCATCTTACCACAGGATTCTATTGCTCTTGCTGCTTCTATTGGTTCCAAATGGCTGAAAAAATACATCTTTACCGACGAACCTCTAATTTCAATCTGGCGCACAGACAAAGAAACCTTTGACGTAAAGGCCTTCTCAATAAAAGTGCTTGAACCAGTTTCAATTTCACAAAATGGATGGGTGATTAACTACGACAAAGGTATCATTGAAGAAATTTGTAGAATTCGAAAAGAACGTCTTCCCAACGAAACTGGAGGTATTTTAATAGGTAGCTTTGATATGCAACGAAAGATCATTTACCTCGTTGACATTATCAAATCACCTGATGATAGTATTGAATATCCAACTGCTTACATTCGAGGTATTAAAGATGTCAAACAGCAATTAGCCAGTATCAGCAAAATTACCGCTGGCAGCCTTCAATATGTTGGAGAATGGCATACTCACCCGGATGGATGTTCTACAGAAAAGAGTCCAGATGATATCGTCTTATTTGATTGGTTATCGGAAAAAATGCGCAGGGAAGGCCTTCCGGCTACTATGTTAATTGCCGGCCAAAGCGATCAAATTTCTATTTATAACACTTAGTTATTAATCCAACAGTACAAAATGCATGAATGACACCAACGTAAATATTGCTCTAACATTTTCCGGTGGAGGATACCGGGCAGCTGCATTTAGCCTGGGCGTATTGTCTTATTTGGATCGACTAGTGGTCAACGATAAATCGATACTACAACATGTGACTGTGTTATCGACTGTTTCTGGAGGAACCATTACAGGTGCAATGTATGCTATAGGCCTTAAAGAAAATAAATCAGTCGAACAGATTTATAAGGCGTTGCTGAGTTTCATGAAAGAAAAAGATCTCATTGCTCTAGCAATGAACGAACTTATTGCTGATGATAACTGGAACAAGGGGAAACAACGAAATTTAATTAATGCAATTGCAAACGTTTACAATCTGCATCTTTTTCGAAATGCAAAATTTGGCACTTTGTTGAACGATCAAACGCCAATCCATCTAAAGCACATCATCTTTAATGCCACTGAGTTTAATCATGCATTACCGTTCCGATTTCAGTATTCGCAACAAATATTATCACCGGGTCGAGAAGAACCTGATCGAGGGATCATTGGAAACTTTAACCTACGAGTTCCGCAAGCTATAGCTGAAAACGTTAGAATGGCCGAAATATTGGCAGCTTCTTCTTGTTTTCCAGGAGGATTTGAGCCTCTTATTTTTCCCAACGACTTTCTTCTACCAAAATCGCAAGAATTGGACGAGATAAAAAAAAGCGGTAAGTATCCAGTTTGCTTAATGGACGGAGGGATAGTAGATAATCAAGGTATTGGATCAGTTTTGTTGGCAGAAAAACGAATTAAGCGAAACCTAATTCACGAACAAGATCAGATAGTAGAGGAGCGTGCTATCGATTTAATTATCGTATCTGACGTGGCCAGCCCCTTCTTAAATCCTTTTCTAACCACTGATGTGTCTGGCTCCAAGTGGTGGCATACATTAACGCCTAAAGCCATTTTACTTTATAACTCTTTTTTATTAGTTGTCTCTCTGTTTCTTTTAATTTATAGCTTGTTGCACGGACATACGTTGCTCGCCAGCTTCTCTTCCGTTATGTTTACAATTGCCCTGTTAATATTTTTCTTAGGAAAGCACGTAAGGGCAATTCCCCGAAAGTTTGGGGTTCCTGCTGAGTTCATGCAGCCGATTGGCAAATTATTACAACTTCAATTGGGCACTTATGAAAATATGATTTTCTCCAGGGCAAGTTCCCTTGTCAAAATGGCAACAGAAATCTTCCTTAAGCACATTCGCCGGTTAAATTATCACCAGGTATTTACAGATGAAACCTGGAAAAACCGTCGCATCATGAATGCCATTTATGAACTTAAGGATCTTTCTAAAGTTCATAAAAAGATTCAAGAGTCCAATTTACCATCTGATTTATATATTAATCATTCCATTTCTGCGGTAGCAACGGTTGCTTCTGAAGTTGGCACAACCCTATGGTTTACCAAAGAGGAATTAAAAGTACACACGTCACTAGGATACGACATTCCAGACATTGTCATTGCATGTGGCCATTTCACAATATGCTGGAATCTTTTAGAGTACATCGAAAAAATAAAAAACGATTCGACAAACACCAGTGACAAACATAAAATATTGTTAGGGCTTGAAGACCAATTACGCCTCCACTGGATTGAATTCAAAAAAAATCCTTTTTGGTTGGTCGATCAGTTAAATAGATAAATAAGAACATCAACATTAAACACGACAATCTAAATTACGAACCAATAGTAAAACATCATCAGCTTAAATCAATATTAATGGCTGTCAAAACTATACTAGCAGAAATTGAGCAAGATATTACTGATGTCGCTAAAACTAATTTTTTATATAGTGATACGGGACTGGTTCCAAATGCGGAAGATCCAGGATTAACGTATGAGCGTGGCGCTGAAAAAAAAGGCAAAAAACTCAACTCTTGTGTGCTTTATGTGGATATAAGAAATTCAGTAGCCATGACAGAAAAGCATCACTCCCTTACTATGGGAAAGATTTATACTGCTTTCACTAAAGCAGTACTAAAGGTGGCGCGGCACCACGAAGGTCATACACGAAATATTATTGGTGACCGGGTGATGATCGTCTTTCCAGAAAAAGATTGTTTTAAAAAAGCAGTGGATTGTGCGATCTCGATTAATTACATTGCGCAAAAAATCATGCGTAATAAATTTCCACTGGTTGATTTCAAATGTGGTATAGGTATAGACTATGGCGAACTAAAGATCATTAAAGTAGGCATACAAAGAAATGGTACTGAAAGCGGAGAAAACAAAGGTCTAGTGTGGGCGGGTTATCCAGCTAACATTGCATCTCGTCTGACCGACAATGCAAATAAGGTATCAGAAGTGCCGGTATTTGACATATTATGGTATCCATTAAATCCGCGAGCCTTTCCGCTTTTTCAAGGATTAGAATCGCTACTTACCAAAAGATATGGCTATAGTCAGAACCAGCCACTATACCTACCGACAGCACAAAACGTGACAATGACTTCCGAAGAATTTTTAAATGGTATCACCCATCAAAAAAACGGTGAACTCCTCATGACAGGAGGAAAGGTGATTAGTTTCTCCAAAACAAACAAGCAATTCTCATTTCCGCCTATACTAATGTCTGAGATGATATACAATGAATGTAAAAAGGTATACAAGGATCGCCTAGATTTTAAAAATAATCTCTGGGCACTGCAAACTCATAATATTAAAAATGTCTCTTCTAAAGTTTATGGTGGCGATGTTTTATGGGTATAAATTAATCCTCCAAATAAAAAGAGATGAGCACTTGCTTAATGTAGGTGTTGTATAGATTGGTTTAAATTTTCAGAAACTAAAAATGCATGCTGAGCTAAATATGATACTGTGGAACGACCATTTTGCCAACAGTGCATGGATAATACGGTGTATTTATATTACACCTCCTTTAATAGCATTTTTTGTTTATATAACTGGCTGCAAATGATTTTTGTTTGCCTGTATTGTAACTGGTTGGCGAGAAGATTGTCAACATCTTGGTTTATTTCATTTATGGCTGATACAAATAGAATATATCTAATTTATGGAACGAATATGAAATATTGAAGAATAGCCCGTTACACCATTAAGGTTTTCGATGCGGCTTTTAGAAAACCCCCAGGTCCGATCTAAGTCATCAGTATATTCATATTCATCATCAATTCCATACCACGAAGAACCGCTGTGAGTTTGGTTGTAATAAGCAGATACTATACTATTGTTAAAATAGTTAATGCATTCATCTTGTGATATACTTTCTAGGCGAAACAGTTCAGTTAGCGGCTTTCCTACCATAGTGTACTCATTATAGAAACCGCTTTTATTTTTGTAATAGTTAATTTTTCCTGCATGAAAAGCAACTTTACTGGAGTATATTGTACCGGCTGTTTCAAGAATGACATCTTTTGCGCAGGCATCAGCCAGTACGAAACAATCAGGATATTTTTTATTGAGAAAAGGTTGTCCGAACACCGCTATTAGCCCATCTCCAATAATTTTATCAATTTCGCCTCCGTGTTTATAAATGATGGGAATGACCTTTTGGTAATAATCGTCGAAGAACTCGCTGATCTGTTCTCCAGAATACTCTTTAAGACGAATAGAAAAATTGCACACATCAATAAATAAAAGACATACAGAAGCTTGCACTCCCTGTTCAAAATAAGTGATGAAATTATCTCCCAACTCATTGATGGCAACCGGGTCAAAACCTTTTGTCTGACCATATAGCCCTATTTTAAATTGTTCTACGAGATGTTTCAGCCGAAAAAAACTAGCAGTTTCCGACTCCTTAGAATATTTAAGGTTCAAGTGACGAATAAAATCCAGATCTGCCATTGATCAATTAAGTTGTTGTACGTAAAAAATGGAAGATAAAAGCTCGCTCACTCCAGGAAGCACAGGAATATCCTTTTTCCTATATATCCAGCGCCGGTTTACAGGGTCCTTCACTATATCATTTTTACGCAGATCATTTCCTTTATTATCATTTTTTAGGAAAGAAGAATAAAAGTCATATACTTGACCGTCTGCATAAAAGTTAACGGCATCATTTTCCGATACACTTTCCAGTCGAAATAATTCTGTAAGCGGTTTGCCTACGAGAGTAAATTCAGAATAATGCAGGCTTTTGTTTTTAAAGTAATTGACTTTGCCATAGTTCAAAGCCACCTTACTAGAATATTTTGTTCCTTTAGTTTTTGCTATAATGTTTCGAGCACACTTAGCCGCCAAGCGAAAACTTTTATCTACGCCACATTTCAAAAATGGCTCACCGAACACAACGATCAGCCCATCACCTATGATCTTATCAATCTCACCGCCAAATTTGTAGATTATAGGTATGACTTTGCTGTAATAATCATCAAAGTACTCGCTGACCTGCTTGCCAGTAAGATGTTTAAAGCGGGTAGAAAAGCCACAAACATCTATGAATAACAGAAATACAGGTACCGCTTCTCCATCCACAAAATACCGCTTGTAGTCTCCCTTTAGTAGGGATACAGCACGTGTTTGCAATGCCTTCTCGATCTTATCTGGATCATTGATCTGTAAATGTTCCAATAGGGGTCGCTTATCTGCTACATAGTTCTTATCATACTTCAGGCGCATTTGCCGGATGAACTCAATATTAGCCATTATTATTTTGATAATATTTGATAAACATAGGCACTAACAGTAATCAATAGCGTCAACAAGCTACCGATAAATGCATAAATAGATATGGCTGTCCACAGATATTTGTTGGTAGCCACCTTAGACAGATTAAATATCTGATCAGCTAAGTGATCTGTATATTTATTGGCATCATCGAGTATAGGGCCTGCATGCCTTTTGTAGGCATCGCGATCATTGTGCTCTGCAATGTGCATAAAATAAATAATGGAATCTCCATTATTATGCCGTAGGCGGGGACGAAGTGCCCAAAAAGCACATATAACGGATGCGACACTTGTAACCCCAAAAATGCCGGCTAACCAGAAAATCCCCTTCGTATCTTTTACAGCCGTAAATACGGCATTGGCATTTGTATAGATAATGGTAAACAGTACTCCATAAGTAGTTAGAATAACGCCGGCTTTCGAATCTGAAAAACGTATCCATTCAGCATTGTTCTGCAAAATCTGCCAGTACCTTTCACCATGGTCTTCAATTTGTAAAGGCGGAGCAACTGGGGGCGACGTCAAGGATGCCGTGGAAGGTGTTGCCACATTGGGCGTTTGTTGATTTGCAACCTGGATAGCGGAATTTCCGGTTCCTCCGGAAGTATGCTGGGGTATGTTCATTGTCTTTAAACTATTCTTTTAAGCAAATATCAATTATGCTTAAAGATACCCCATTCTGGGGAATCTGCAGACTATTAGGGCTTCATTCTTATCCATTTTCCCTCAAAAACAATTTGGTGGTAGAAGCCGGAATGCGGTACCTGTAACGTTTTATGGTAATTATTTATTCCGGTGATGGATGTTGACCACCAATCCGGTGACCTTTAGCACTGGTTCCAGAGATGGTTTTGCCGCCTTTTTTAAATAAGTACATAATAAATAGATTGACTGATGCCAGCGAGTTTACAAATAAGCATTGCGTCAAAAGGTAATTAATAAATATTTACCTTTATCTGATGCCTCAATGAACTATTTCGTCAACCTCTTCCCCATTACCCCCTTGGTAGCTTCTGTGCTCTTGATTTAACCCAAAATTGTTAAAGTATGCGTCAGCCTATCAAATTAGTCATCAAAAAAGGGGACGTACATAAAGATAGTACCAACCTAATTTATATACAATATTGTTTCTCATCACAAAAAAGAGTTTTACTTAGTACAGATATTAGCATCCCTGCAAATTATTGGAATAAAAAAACAGGCTCCATACTAGCTTCTCTACCTACTCAATACGGAGATCTGAAAAGCTTCGATGCAGATTTGCGCGAAAAGCTTAGGCGGGCGGGACAAATTGTTGATAATGCACTTCATGACAATACAGACCCTGTACGATTTTTAAAACGATATTTTAAAGATGGAGATGTTCAATATGAACAACATGTTGATTATAACAAAAACATCAATGACGTGTTTTACCAGATTGACCTATATATTAACGGCAAAATAGGAATGGTGAAAGATAATACCATATCTACTATGCGTCAAATGAAAAATCATCTAAAAGCCTATCAGCGCTATAAAAGAATCAAATTCACATTTGATTCTTTTGGACTAGATTTTTATCAAAGATTTGTCAAATTTCTTACCTATGACATTCCTGTATTGAGGCGCAATAAGCCTACCAAGGGTCTTAGAATTAACACCATTGGAAAAACAATAAAAAACTTTAAGTCCTTTTTGAAGGATCGGATGGCAAGAAAGATTATTCCCTATACGGATTTAAGTTATTTTAAGTACATGGAAGAAGAGATAGATGCTGTTTATTTGGACTGGAAAGAACTATCGATTATTTATCATTTAGACCTGTCCAAGAGAGCCTATTTAGTTAAATACAGAGATTTGTTGGTGCTGGCTTGTTTGACAGGCTTTCGTTATAGCGATTTTACCAATTTGAATACAAGTGTCTTAAGAAATGGCCTGTTGCATGTAGTGCAATTAAAAACCGGAGGAACAGTGATTGCACCACTTCAAGAAGATGCCCGAAAAATCCTAATTGATAAGTATAACTTGCAACTTCCTAAAATTAGTGAGGCCAACTTCAATAACTATATCAAGGAAGTTGTTCGCCTGGCTGGCATTATTCAGCCAGTAGCGATTACTCATAAGAAAGGAAATAAATTAGAAGAAGAAATTCGACCAAAATTTGCCTGGGTATCCTCTCATACAGGACGCCGCTCTTTTTGCACCAATGAATTTTTAGCAGGAACACCCTCGGATTTGATAATGGCCATTAGCGGGCACAAGTCAGAAAAAGGGTTTCGCAGATATATTAAAGCAGACCAATTACAAAAGGCTACCTTAGTTAAAAAGTTGTGGGACACTCGCCCTAGCCTATAACATTATAGTGGTGATCCGATATTCCCATTTCATATCATTTTAAGTTTTACAAGTACCGATTTCAATACCTGTTGGTCAAAATCTTCTTCACTTGTAAATGAAATTGGATGATGATCCGGATAACTGGCTTCTATATAGGCATTTTCATAACAGGCTATAAATCTATTTTTGTCATGCAGCTTATGAACTTTTGCATATTCCCAACCTTTCATATAGCCTAGAATTTGCCGTTCTTTGAATTCATGATTTTTGCGATCAATTACTGGATCTTTGATATACCTACCATAATAGTTTACATAGTAATCTCCCATTTTGTCAGCAAATACGAAAGCATAGTCTTCCGGTTTGCCTTTTTGTATAGCCTCATCATAAGCCTTTGCAAAGCGGAAACAATATTCCTCAGCGTATTGACTCGCTTTTAAATCTGCATATTGGTGGGCAAAGGTCTCTGACCGCCCTTGTTGAAGTTGTTCCTTAAAAATTTTGGAGTAAATTGCTGCTCGTTCGTCCGGACAGGGTTCGGCTGCGCCTTCTCCCTGCTGCATAAGGTAAATAAAGTGTTTTTTATGATATTCATCACAGTTTGTAGATCGGCAGTGTGCTTTCAATTCTTCAATTGCCTGAGTTGGATTTATTTTTTTCATTTCCCGGTAAGCATAATTAAAAGCATGTTGGTGCTCCTCACGAGAATCTACATATAGTTCTGCCCAGCCTTTACTATGACCTTTCTGTAAAAGAGCGTCGATCTTAAGTGTATCTTCTAATGCAAATTTTATACTATCCGATTCGATTTTCTCAGGTTG
>Ga0114129_10001855_pt1 | contig 28806 bp, 27 predicted proteins | sample RhiMetdeltSRZDD1_FD_80071 | JGI IMG/M metagenome (GOLD analysis project Ga0114129, IMG submission 80071) | Populus rhizosphere microbial communities from Tennessee, USA - Rhizosphere MetaG P. deltoides SRZDD1 (version 2) (version 2) | ecosystem: Host-associated > Plants > Roots > Rhizosphere >... | reverse complement strand
GAGCGGGCGAGGAGAATCGAACTCCCGTAATCAGTTTGGAAGACTGAGGCTCTACCATTGAGCTACGCCCGCGTCGTGCCCGAGAGCACCCGGCAAAGCTTACACGACCCTCACCCACCGCCCCGAGATTTCCGACTCAGTGACGGCGGCCACACCGGCGACGACCGCTGACGGCGCAGAATCACCTCGTGAAGGACTCCTTCTACGTACGCGTAGACGACGAAACCTACGAACCAACCGAGTTCACACGAGGCCCGTGGGACGCGTACGCGCAGCATGCCGGTCCGCCGGCAGCGCTGCTAGGCCACGCCATCGAGAGCCGAGGACGGCCGGGTATGAGGATCGCCAGGGTCACGTTCGACATCCTGCGACCTGTACCGCTCAAGACACTGCGTACCAACACAGCCACGGTGCATCAGGGTAGAAGCGTCGAGGTTGTCGAGGCAACGCTGACGAGCGACGGCCGGACGGTCATGCGGGCGATCGCGCTCAGAATCCGAGCCGAGGACGGTGCAGCCCCCAGCAACCTGCCGACCGAGCCGGCCGCAACCGCAACCGCGACCGCAACCGCGACCGCGACCGCAACCGCGACCGCAACGACGACGATCGCCCGACCGCAGGAACTCACCGAGACGCAGATTCCCCTACGGTTCGACGTCGGCTACCACACCGGGATGGAGACGCGGAACGCCAAGGGAGGGTTCCACATCCCCGGTCCGGCAACTGTCTGGTTCCGCATGCGGCATCCGCTGATCGATGGCGAGCCGATCCACCCCGTCGAGCGCGTACTCATCGCGGCCGACTCGGGTAACGGCGTCAGCGGCGTACTCGACTTCCGCAAGTACCTGTTCATTAACCCCGAGCTGACCGTGCACCTGTACCGCTATCCCACCACCGAGTGGGTCTGCCTCGACGCCGCGACGAGCATCACCCAGGACGGCATCGGGCTCGCCGACACCGTGCTGCATGACGAGGCTGGGCCGATCGGCCGGGGAAGCCAGAGCCTTTACGTCGCTAGAGCGCCGCAGTAACCAAGCCGGCTCGGGCCTTGGGGGTGAACCAGGTGGACTTGCGCGGCAGCTTCTGCCGGGCCAGGTTCACGGAGACGAAGTCGTCGACGGTCACCGGCGCGATGAGGATCGCCAGATCGGCGCGGCCCGCGTCGACCTCGGCGGCCAGCCAGGACGCCGGGTAGTCGCCGCCGACGTAGGTGATCCGCTTGTCGCCCGCGTCGAGGCCGAGCGCTTCGCCGAAGACGAGCCGTTCGACCAGGGCGTGGTCGAGGTTGTCCACGTCCGGCCCGGCCGCGTTCGGCGGCAGCGTTACCGCCCATTGACTGCCACGCTGGGCGTACACGTGGATGGTGCCGCGGGTGGTGGGGACGGTGACCGGGCCGCTGAGCGCGGTCACGACGGCGCCGGTCTTCTCCAGCGCGGCGATGAGGTCGCCCGCGGCGAGCGGCGGGTCGCTCAGCAGGCGGTTGTACGGCTGGATCGCGACGCTGTCGGGCGTGGTCACGACCGCAAGGAACCGCGGCAGCTCGCCGACCTGCGCGGCCAGCGAGCGGTGGTTGCCGTCCGCGACCACCAGTTCGCCGCCGCTGGCCAGGTCCGCGAGGGCTGCCGTCCGCGGGTCGCTGGCGCTGATCGGCCAGATTTCATGGGTACGCCCAGCGGGGTCGACGTCACGGGCGAAGGGCTGGCCGAGTTCCTCGGATAGCGATGCGAGTGCCTTGTGGAGTTCGTCGCCGCGGGCGGTTTGCAGCATCAGGACCGGTGAGAGCAGATGGCCGATGGCTTGGGCGAGGGCGACGCGCTCGCGGACCTTCGCAATGAAGACGTCTTCGTTGCGGATGACCAGGCCCGGTTCGTCGGCCCGGGTGGAGATCTGGTCGGTGTCGACCATGCACCACAGGCCGTAGCCGGTCCGGCCGTCGGGTGCGGTGATGCGGTAGACGACTACGACGTCGTCGGCCGGGGCGTAGGCGCCGGACGCGAGCTGATGCGCGAGCCGCTGCGCGGCTGCTGGGAGGGCGCCGGCGAAGGGTGTGCCGACGGTTTCCGGAGCCAAGTGCGGCATCTCGATCGCCAGGGCGCTGGCCGGATTGGCTTTGATGATCGCCGTGATCTCCGCGTCGTCGGCGAACTCGTCGTAGTTCTGCGCGCCGGTGTGGCCGGTCGGGGTGGCGAGCCACGCATGAGAGATGGGATGCACAACGGTCATGGCCAAAGCGTAATCCGAGGGTCCGTCAAGCCCGAGCGAGCGCCCTGGCAAGATCCCGCCAAGTGGGCATATCCCCAGGTACGCGCGGCCGCCGGGGGCACGGTGCCGGCCGGGCGGGCGCAGGATGGCGACGGCACCCAGCGGCGCGGGTGGCGAAGACGGTCACGACGACCGGCGGGGCGACTAGGTCGGCCAGGGTCGGGTCGGCCCAGTCCTCGCGGCTCACGCTGAACCGGGCGGCGGTGGTGCGCGCCGCGACCTCGGCGGGTCGTCTATAAAGCCTCGGCTGGGTCTTCTATATATGGGTCCACAGCCGATGCGACGAAGGGTGAGGTATAGGGAAACTGGCCCACTGTCGGCGGCCGGGCCGGTGCTAAGGTCCAGTCAGACTGCGGTGCCTTACCCGCCGTCGCTGTCTCGACTCATTGAGGAGTTTCCCCGTGGCAGGAGTACGTAACCTCACCCAGGTGGAGGCCATCGACCGAGCCCGCCTGCTGACGGTGGGCTCGTACGACATCACCGTCGATCTCACCGACGGATCCGGCAACCCCGGCGATGCGACGTTCCATTCGGTGACCGAGGTCACGTTCGCCTGCTCCGAGCCGGGCGCGTCGACGTTCATCGAGGTCGCCGCGCGGGCCGTCCGCAGCGCGACGCTGAACGGCGTACCGCTGGATCTGGCGGGCTGGAAGGCCGAGTCGGGTCTGCCGCTGCCCGGACTGGCCGCCGAGAACGTGCTCGTGGTGGACGCGGAGTTCGACTACTCGAACGCCGGGCAGGGCCTGCACCGCGCGGTCGACCCCGTCGACAAAGAGGTCTACCTCTACTCGCAGTTCGAGACCCAGGACGCCCAGAAGGTGTACGCCTGCTTCGACCAGCCCGACCTGAAGGCCACGTACGCGTGGCACGTGACGGTACCGCGGCACTGGAAGGTCATCTCGAACGCGGCTGCGTCCTCTGTAGACACCGGCGAGTTCGGTACGCGCATCGTCCACTTCGCGCCGTCGGTGAAGATGAGTACTTACATCACCGCTCTGTGCGCCGGGCCCTACCACGAGGTCCGCGAGACGCACGACGGAATCGATCTGGGCATCTTCTGCCGGGCCAGCATGGCGCAGTACCTCGACCCGGAGAACATCTTCGTCGTCACCAAGCAGGGCTTCGACTTCTTCCACAACCAGTTCGGCGTACGGTATCCGCTGCCGAAGTACGACCAGCTGATCGTGCCGGAGTTCAACGCCGGCGCCATGGAGAACTTCGGCTGCATCACCAACGCCGAGCAGTACTTCATCTTCCGGTCGGCGGTCACCGACTTCGAGTACGAGCAGCGCGCGAACACGATCCTGCACGAGATGGCGCACATGTGGTTCGGCGACCTCGTCACCATGCGGTGGTGGGACGACCTGTGGCTGAACGAGTCGTTCGCCGAATGGGCCGCGCACTGGGCGTCCTCGCAGGCGACCCGGTTCACCGACGCGTGGACGACGTTCCTGTCGGTCCGCAAGAACTGGGGCTACCGCCAGGACCAGCTGTCCTCGACGCACCCGGTCTACTGCGACACCCCCGACGTGGCGGCGGTCGAGGTCAACTTCGACGGCATCACGTACGCCAAGGGCGCTTCGGTCATCAAGCAGCTGGTGGCGTACGTGGGAATCGAGCCGTTCGTCCGCGGGCTGCGCAGCTACTTCGGCAAGAACGCTTGGGGCAACGCGACCTTCGACGATCTGCTGACCGAGCTGGAGGCGGCGTCGGGGCGGGAGCTGAACGAGTTCGCCGACCAGTGGCTCAAGACATCGCAGGTGAACACGCTGACGCCGGTCGTCGAGATCGCCGAGGACGGCACCTACCGATCGGTGCAGGTACGCCAGGCCGCGCCGGCCGAGCACCCGACACTGCGTACGCACCGCATCGGCGTCGGCCTGTACGACCTGGCCGACGGCGGCAAGTTGCTGCTGCGCGACCGTTTGGAGGTCGACGTGGCCGGCCCGGTCACCGAGCTGACCGCGTTGGCGGGCGTACGCGCGGCCGATGTGCTGCTGCTGAACGAGGGCGACCACTCCTACCTGAAGCTGCGCCTGGACGAGCGCTCGATGGCGACCGTCGTCGAGCACATCGGCGGGTTCGAGTCGTCGCTGACCCGGGCGCTGTGCTGGATGGCCGCCTGGGACATGGTCCGCGACGCCGAGCTGCCGGCCCGCGACTACGTCAAGCTCGTCACCTCCGGGCTGCCCGCCGAGACCGACGTCAATCTCATCACCGCCACGCTGGCCAACGTCCGCGGCACCGTGCTGGCGCAGTTCGCCGACCCCGAGTGGGCGCCGCAGGGCTGGACGATGCTCAACGACACCGCCCGCGCGACGATGCTCGCCGCCGAGCCGGGCAGCGGAGTTCAGCTGCTGTGGGCCCGTGCGTTCATCGGTTCGGCCCGCAGCGCCGAGCGGCTCGCTGAGCTGAAAGGCTGGCTCGACGGAAACGGCGTACCGGCGGGGCTGACCATCGCCGGTGAGCTGCGCTGGCTGCTCGTGCAGGCGCTGGCCGCCAACGGCGTACTCAGCCGCGACGACATCGACGACGAGCACGCGCACGACCAGACCGCCAGCGGCGACAAGGAAGCGGCGACGGCCACCGCGCTGCTGCCCGACCCGGCGGTCAAGGCCGAGGTCTGGGCCGAGCTGACCGGCGACGAGGAGCCCGCCAACTGGAAGGCACGCGCGCTGCTGCTGGGCTTCCAGCACAGTACGCAGGTCGAGCTGACCAAGCCGTACGCGCAGAAGTACCTCGACGTGGCGGCGGACGTCTGGGGCAAGCGTTCCAGCGAGCCGGCGCAGGAGTTCCTCATCTTCGCTTACCCGTCGTTGCAGGTGAGCGATGAGATGGTGGCGGCCACCGACGCGTGGCTGGCACAGGAGGGCCACCCGGCATCGGTGCGGCGGCTCGTCGCTGAGGGCAAGGACTCGGTGATCCGGGCGCTCGCCGCTCGGGCGGCCGACCGCGCCAGCGCCTGACCCACATACGAAAACGGCCCGCCGGATACGTATCCGGCGGGCCGTTTCGCTTGTTCGTAAGTCGCTCGGTTCCAAGCAGCCGGCGGTCAGCGGCTCGGCTTGCCGGCCAGGTTGACCAGCATGGACAGGCCGCTGATGAAGCCGCCGGCCAGGTCGCCGCCGCTGAACGCGGCCGCCATCGAGAACGCGGCAAGCTTGCAATCGCGGTCCTGCAACCGCTTACGGGCCTGCTCTCCAGTCACGATCTCCAGTACGCGCTGGGTCGGCGACGCCGCGAGGAGCACCGTGTGGGCCGGGTCCTCCAGCTCGCCGTGCAGCTTCTCGGCCGACGCGCGGACCGGGTCGTCGAGTTCTCCACAGTAGACGCTGAACCGCAGGCCGGTCGTCTGGTCGGCCAGGCGCAGGGCTTCGTCGAGGCGTAGCAGCTGGCGCGTGGTGAACGGACCCTCCTGGGCCTGCACGCGCGCGGTGTCACCAGCGGTCACTTGCGCCTCCCGTCACGCCCGGAGCGGAGACGGCCACACCGGCCGGCGCCGCTGCCTTGACCGCGACCGCGGATCCGGCGGCGATCGCAGAGTCAGCCGCGACTGCGGAGCGGGCCGCGCCAGGCAGCGCCGCCTGGGTCGCGCCGTGCTCGCCGCCGTGTTCGCCGGCACCGATCGGCTGCGCCGTCGAGGTGAACCAGACCGGGGCGTAGTCGTAGGGCCGGCCCGGACGGTAACGCTTCGCGCTCTTGCGGCCGCCGGCGTACACGAGGCCGGCGACAATCAAGATCACCGCGGCCGGTATCCCGGCGAAGATGAGTAGCGTCTGTTCAAGTGGCAAGGTCAACGCCCCCATGAGCGTTTCAGGGTTCCTCCGACATGGACCTTCTAAAGCTAACGCTAGCGATGGCGGCCAGGCAGCGCGGGGTGGATGGCCAGATCCGGCTCAACGGGTTCAATTCGGCGTGCCACGGCGGCAGTGCGACCACGACACTGTGGGTGATCAGTGCCACATCGAAGCCCACCAAGGGTCCCGACACCGGCCTCCGCCGGCCGAGTTCCCGGTTCTCGGGCTTCGCCGCCCGATCCGCGTCGTCATACCTTCCATTGGCGTACGCGCGCCGGTGCACGGTGTCGGCCGCGATAGGTACGGCGCCATCGCGGTCCCGTCCTTGCACTGGATCTTGCCAAACAGCACTGGACCTTGCCGGCGCAGAAGTTACGCGAACGCGAGCCACTCCGCCCACCGCGGGTCGGGGACCCGGTGGCCGAGCACCCGCCAGGCCACACCCCGCGGCGCGGTCGGCTGCGAAGGGAGCCGCCAGCCCAGCTCGGCGAGCGTCTTGTCGCCCTTGGTGTGATTGCAGCGTGCGCAGGCCGTGACGACGTTCTCCCAGTGGTGGCCGCCGCCCTTGGACTTGGGCACCACGTGGTCGATCGTCTCGGCCGGGCCGAGGCAGTAAACGCAGCGGCCCCCGTCGCGAGCGAAGATCGCTCGGCGCGAGAGGCCGACATGCGTGCGATACGGGACGCGTACGTAGCGCTGAAGCTTGATCACCAGCGGGACCGGCAGATCGCGGCGGGTGCTGTGGAGGACGCCGTCGCCATCCTGTACGCAAATGGCCTTACCGGCCAGGACGAGGATGGCGGCACGCCGGACAGAGACGACGCACAAGGGCTCATAAGTCGCGTTCAGAACGAGGGCCGCAGAGCTCCTGCGCTGTCGTATGTCAGGCATCGCCGTCACCCTTCATGCGTATGACAGTTCCCGCTCTCGGGGGGTATGTGACCATCGTGACCGACGGATGTGCTAAACGCACGACCTTTTTCACTCTAGATTTCACCGTCGGCGAAGAATTCACCGCGCCGTCGCCGAAAGTGCCGGAAATGCCGGAAATGTTAGCGACGGACTGGCGGATGAGCCGGTCGGTGAGGTACTAACTTTCCGTGATCGCAATCGCCCCCGCCCTGACCGGTGCCCTCCAATCGGCCGCCGACGCCCTCGCATCGGTGGCGCCCGTGCCGTCGCCGAGCTGCGGTGGCGACTCATGGTGCGAGAGCGTCTACGACATCACCGGCAATACCCAGCTGGCCGAGACGAGCATCTACATCATCAAGCCGACGAAGATCGTCTTGATCATCGTGCTGGCGCTGGTCGCCCGCTACATCCTGCACCGCATGATCACGCGGATGACCGACCGCGCGGGCGAGGGCAAGGTGCCGACGCTCCTGCGCCCGCTGCGCGAGAAGCTGCCAAGCTCGCTGACCGAGGCGACCACGCTCTTCCCGGAACGGCGGCGCCAGCGGGCCGCCGCCATCGGTTCGGTGCTGCGCAGCTTCGTGACTGCGACGGTGTTCTCTGTTGCCGGTTTGATGATCCTCGGCGAACTCGGCATCAACCTGACGCCGCTGGTAGCGGGCCTCGGCATCGTCGGCGCGGCCCTCGGTTTCGGCGCCCAGACGCTCGTCAAGGATCTTATCTCCGGCCTGTTCATGCTGCTAGAGGACCAGTACGGCGTCGGCGACGTGGTCGACGTCGGCGAGGTCACCGGGGTCGTCGAGGGCGTCGGGCTGCGTACCATCACAATCCGTGACGCCCATGGCGTGGTCTGGTACGTCCGCAACGGCGAGATCATCCGGGTCGGCAACAAGAGCCAGGGTCACTCTGTGGCCATCGTCGACGTGCCGATCGGGTTCGCCGGCGTACAGGACGCCGTGCAGCGGCTCCAGGAAGCGGTCACCGCGCTCGCCGCCGATCCCGAGTTCCAGGGCGCTTTCCTGGAGCCGCCGAACGTGGCCGGCGTGGAGTCGGTGACGATCGACGGTGCGACGGTCCGGGTCACCGCGAAGACCACCAACGAGGACCACCTGCGCGTCACCCGGGAACTGCGGCGGCGGCTGGCCGAAGCGGTCGAGGCGTCCGGCATCGCCGCTTCCATTGCGGCCGTGCGCGGCGTACGCCCGGCGACACCGACGGAGAGTGACAATCGGGGACATCGCACGCCCCCGGTATGAGGCAGACGAGACATTCGCCGGCTTGACCATGGGGACTAGCCAAGCCTCGTCTATTCGGGCAGAATCGGGACACGAAGCAGAACGACAAGAACGTCGTTTGTCGCCCAATTGCGACACGGATCCCCTGATCGGGCGCAACCGCGGTCGCGAACACTGGAGGCTCCACGGTGTCCCGGACCACCCCCGAGGATGGCGCGAAGAAAACGCCTGCTCATCGTCGCCGGTCGGAGTCCGCCACGTACCGTGAGGTTCTGGGCGATCGGGAGTACCGCGCCGTATTCGTAGCGGGTCTGCTGTCGTGGATCGGCGACAACTTCTCCAAGGCCGCGATCACCGCTCTGGTGTACGTACAGACAGGCTCGCCGGCCCTGAGCGCCGCCGCGTTCGCGCTGAGCTTCCTGCCCTGGCTCGTAGCCGGGCCACTGCTGGCCACGCTCGCCGAGCGCTACCCGTACCGCAACGTGATGATCGCCTGCGACATCGTGCGGATGGTCCTCATAGCGCTCGTGGCGCTGCCGTTCATGCCGCTGTGGGCGATGCTCACGCTCCTGCTGCTCTCCTCCACCGCCACACCGCCGGCACAAGCGGCGAAGTCGGCGATGATGGCCCAGATCCTCGACGGCGACCGGCTGCCCGTCGGCGTCGCCCTCAACATCAGCTCCGGGCAGGTCGCCCAGGTCTTCGGCTACCTCGCCGGTGGCCTGCTCGCCGCCATCAACCCCCGCGGCGCGCTCCTGCTGGACTCCACGACGTTCCTGCTCTCCGCGGTCCTCCTGACTTCCTGGGTACGCCGTCGGGAGCCGGCCGATGTGGCCCGGCGCAACCTTTTCCGCGAGACCGGCGACGGATTCCGGATGGTGTTCAGCAACGCACCGATGCGGTCGCTGGCCCTGCTCGTGTTCGGCGTGATGCTGTTCTCCGCGGTGCCCGAGGGCCTGGCCGCCGCCTGGGTCGGCTCCCTGGATCCGGACACGGAGACGAGCCGTGGCCTGTGGCAGGGCATCATCATGATGGCGCAGCCGGTGGGCGCGGCCGTCGGTGCACTGCTGCTGACCCGGGTGCTCGGCCCATCCCTGCGGCGTGCGCTGCTGCTGCCGTTCTCGCTGGCGGTGCCGGCGGTTCTCATACCCGCCCTTCTGGAGCCGGGTCTGCTCACGGTGGCACTCATGGCGATGGTGTGCGGCATCGCGGTGACGGGCGTACTGCCGACCAGCAACGCGTTGTTCGTCCGGGTCCTGCCCGACGGCTACCGCGCCCGCGCGTTCGGCGTAATGCAGATGGGGATCCAGCTGACGCAGGGCGCCGGCATCTTCGTGGCCGGCATCATCGCCGAGCGCCTCGGCCCGCCGATCGCGGTCGGCGTCTGGAGCGTGTTCGGCCTGGCCGTCATGATCTGCATCGCGGTGAGCTGGCCGAGCCGAGCGCGGTTCGATGAAGCGCTCCAAGCGGCCGCGACCGCTCCCCCGCCCCAGCAAGCGACCGGCCCCGCCGCCCAACCGGTGAGTGCTTGAGTCCCCAGCGGCCACGACGTTCGTGTGAAACGCCTGGCAGTATTGCAGGGTGACGGTCAGCTTTTATGAGCAGTTCGGCGGCGAGCCCGCGTTCCGCAAGCTGGTGGACGTCTTCTACGAAGGCGTCGCCGGCGATCCTTTGCTGCGCCCGATGTACCCCGACGCGGATCTCGGCCCGGCGCGGGACCGGCTGACCAAGTTCCTGATGCAGTACTGGGGCGGGCCGACGGCGTACCAGCAGGAGCGCGGCCACCCGCGGCTGCGAATGCGGCATGCGCCGTTCCACGTCGACGCGGCGGCCCGCGACGCGTGGCTCGGCCATATGCGTACGGCCGTCGACGCTCTCGAACTGGAGCCCGAGCTGGACAAGACGCTGTGGGAGTACCTGGAGCGGGCGGCGTTTTTCATGGTGAACAGCTGACGGAAGCGCGCCGCCGGCTCGGCTTGTTCCCGCCGCCGTCAGCGCATTGATCATGGTGTTCGGGGGGTCGACGCGCCGTCAGCCACCACCCCAGGGTCATGATCGACGCAGAAAATTTCCCGGTGGGTCACGTGAATCCCGCCAGATCCACGTGATGCCCGCCGGTTCCGTGGCGGCTAGATGAGCGCGGCCTCGGAGTGCAGCCAGTCGACGAAGTCGGTGGCGACCGTCGCGCCGCACTCGACCAGTTCCACTATGAGGTCGTCGTGCGCGCCGGCGCGCAGCGGGATCTGAGTCTCGGCGTAGATGGGCAGCTGTCCGCCGAGAGTGGGATCGCCGACATAGGCTTTGGCGAATCGGTTGAGGTGGTTCCACTCGTTGACAGCACGGTACGCCCGGTCGGCGAAGTCCAGCGGCACGGTCGCGTGCGGCCGGGCCCGGATGACCAGGATCTCGTCTTCCGGCCCCTCCATCGTGAAGAGCAGCGCATGCCGTTCCCACATCGCCAGGAGGTTGCCGTAGCCGTCAGAGAGGTATCGGACATCGATGTTGTTCAATGCGCCCGCGATACGGGCCAGTGTCACAGGCGCGACGCTGCGATCCGGTTGTGGTTTGGGCGTCGGTCCCAGCGTCGAAAGGTCGTCCGGAACGGCGAAGGGGTGACTCAAGGGTTCGCAGTCATCGTCGCCGATATCCTCTGGCTGTTCCCCCGTGTGATGGCGTTGTAAACGACTTGGTGTAAACCATGACGCGACTGACCACCACGGCATTGCTCGCGCTCCTCTATGGATCCGAACGGTTACCTTGCGTGTGATCCCGAGGCTGAACGTTACCTGGAAGGACGAGTTCCCACAGCCCCCCAACAGCATCCACGACCCGTTTGGTTCAGTAATTATCAGCCGATCATCCGATGCGCGACGAAGTCCTGAATGGTCGTTCAGGCAGGTCGCAGAGTCGGGCCGGAAATGCGGTACCAGACGGCTCCGCTGTCGGTAGCCAATCCGACCCACGGTCCGGCTAGAAGAACGTCGATGAATTCGTTCGCCGGGCCGGCGAATCCCATCTGCGTGAGGGCCTGCACGAGGCGCTGGGAGATCGGCACTACCCGCCCGAAATACCGGGAATCGGGGCGATCCACGGTGACCGTGATGGCGACGTGATCTAGTAGTGCATCGCGCAGCCGCCGGGTGCCTACCGTTCGACCGTCCACACCGGACTCCAGCACCGTACGCAACGTCTCCGCGGCCGACCGCGCCATTCGGCGTACCACGGGAACGGGAAGGTGCTCGACGGACTCGGCGGCCGCCGGCGGCAGGCCGACCCGCCACTCGCTGTCGCGCACGGGCGGCCGCGCGACGCCGTCGAGCAGGTCACGCGCGGACACCGTGCGATCGGTGTCGACGGCCGCGACGCGCACCACGGCCAGGACGCCCCACGGCAGCGCGCCCCACAGCTCGCCCGGCGGGCGCATCCGCACCAGCGCGCCCGGGTCGAAGCGCAGGAGGCGGGCTAGGAACTGGCCATCCATGACCGCAGAAAATCCGTCTCGATCGGCTTGAGCCGGCGCGGCCGCGCGTTGTCCAGATCAAAGGGCACGAGGATGGACCGCGCCCGCGACGCCAAGACATCGCCGTCGAACATCTCGTAGCAGACGGTGAACCGCGACGCGCGCAGGTCCTCTATCCACATCTCGATGCGGACCGGGTCGCCGTAATCGATCGGCCGCAGGTAGTCCACCTCGTGCCGGGAGATGACGACGCCCTCCTCGAACGAGCTGAGCCCGACGGACCGGGCGCCCACGAACATCATCGCGACGCGGGCCTCCTCGTAGAGCGTGAGGAAGCGCGCGTTGTTGACGTGCCCGTAGGCGTCCAGGTCCGACCAGCGCAGGCTGACGTGGTAGACGAACCGCTTGCTAGTCACGTGTGAGCTTCCGGTGGGTGACGCGGTGCGGGCGCGCCGCCTCCACACCCAGCCGCTCCACCTTGTTCTTCTCGTACGCCTCGAAGTTGCCCTCGAACCAGAACCACTTGGCCTCGTTCTCGTCGTCGCCCTCCCACGCGAGGATGTGGGTGGCGACGCGGTCGAGGAACATCCGGTCGTGGGAGATGACCACGGCACAGCCGGGGAACTCCAGCAGCGCGTTCTCCAGGCTCGACAGGGTCTCGACGTCGAGGTCGTTGGTGGGCTCGTCGAGCAGCAGCACGTTGCCGCCGATCTTCAGCGTGAGGGCCAGGTTGAGCCGGTTACGCTCGCCGCCGGACAGCACGTTGACCGGCTTCTGCTGGTCCGGGCCCTTGAAGCCGAACGCCGCGACGTACGCCCGCGACGGCATCTCGACCTTGCCGACCATCAGGTGATCCAGGCCGTCGGAGACGACCTCCCACACGGAGCGGGAGGTGTCCAGCCCGGCCCGGTTCTGGTCCACATAGGACAACGTGACCGTCTCGCCGACGCGGACCGTGCCGCTGTCCGGCTTCTCGATGCCGACGATCGTCTTGAACAGCGTGGTCTTGCCGACGCCGTTGGGGCCGATGATGCCGACGATGCCGTTGCGCGGCAACGAGAACGACAGGTTCTCGATGAGCGTACGCCCGTCGAAGCCCTTGACCAGATCCTTGGCCTCGATCACGGTGTTGCCCAGGCGCGGGCCCGGCGGGATCTGGATCTCTTCGAAGTCCAGCTTGCGGGTCTTCTCCGCCTCCGACGCCATCTCCTCGTACCGCTCCAGGCGGGCGCGCGACTTCGTCTGGCGGGCCTTGGCGTTGGAGCGTACCCACTCCAGCTCGTCGGAGAGCCGCTTCTTCAGCTTGGCGTCCTTGCGGCCCTCGACGGCCAGCCGGGCCGCCTTCTTCTCCAGGTACGTGGAGTAGTTGCCCTCATACGGGTACGCCCGGCCGCGGTCCAGCTCCAGGATCCACTCGGCCACGTTGTCCAGGAAATACCGGTCGTGGGTGATCGCGATCACCGTGCCGGGGTACTTGGCCAGATGCTGCTCCAGCCACAGCACGCTCTCGGCGTCGAGGTGGTTGGTGGGCTCGTCGAGCAGCAGCAGGTCCGGCTGCTCCAGCAGCAGCTTGCACAGCGCGACGCGGCGCTTCTCGCCACCGGACAGGGTGCTGACGTCGGCGTCGGGCGGCGGGCAGCGCAGCGCGTCCATCGCCTGCTCCAGCTTGGAGTCCAGGTCCCACGCGTCGGAGTGATCCAGCTCCTCCTGCAGGCGGCCCATCTCGTCCATCAGCTCGTCGGAGTAGTCGGTCGCCATCAGCTCGGCGATCTCGTTGAACCGCGCGATCTTCGCCTTGGTGTCGGCCACCGCCAGCTCGATGTTCTCCAGGACGGTCTTCGACTCGTCGAGCCGCGGCTCCTGCGCCACCATGCCCACGGTGTAGCCGGGCATCAGCCGCGCCTCGCCGTTGCTCGCAATGTCCAGGCCGGCCATGATCCGCAGCAGGCTGGACTTGCCCGCGCCGTTCGGGCCGAGCACACCGATCTTGGCGCCGGGCAGGAAGTTCAGCGACACGTTGTCGAGCACGACCTTGTCGCCGTGCGCTTTGCGCGCCTTTTCCAGCACGTAGATGAACTGAGCCACGGAATCTCCTGCATCGTCGGTTTCGTCAATCCTGACACATCGGCCGGCGGCCCCCGCGTGCTGGTTGCGGGTGCCCGGGTGCTCCAAACCCGGCTGTGAACTTTTGCACGAACCCCTGCAAGAGGGCGTCCACGAAGTGGGACGATCAGCGCATCCGGGGACCGCACCGCGCGGCCTCGAGAGTTCAAGAGATGGAGACAGCGATGTCCCAGCCATCCCTGTACGGCGGCCCCTCATCTGGCGACGTCAAACGGGTCCGCACCCGCGATCTCCAGCTGGCCAAGGAGCGCGGCGAGAAATGGGCCATGCTCACGGCGTACGACCAGTACATCGCCGGGATCTTCGACGCCGAGGGCATCCCCGTCCTGCTCGTCGGCGACTCGGCCGCGAACAACGTGTTCGGCTACGAGACCACCGTACCGGTGACCGTGGACGAGCTGCTTCCCCTGGTCCGGGCGGTGGTACGCGCCACCAAGCGGACGCTCGTCGTCGGCGATCTGCCGTTCGGCTCCTACGAGGAGGGCCCGGCGCAGGCACTGCGTACCGCGGTCCGGTTCCTCAAGGAAGGCGGCTGCCACGCCGTCAAGCTCGAAGGCGGCCGCCGCAGCGCGCCCGCCATCGAGGCGATGACGCAGGCCGGCATCCCCGTCATGGCGCACATCGGGTTCACCCCGCAGAGCGAGCATCAGCTGGGCGGCTACCGGGTCCAGGGCCGCGGTGACGCCGCCGCGGACATCCTCGACGACGCCCGCGCGGTGGCCGCGGCCGGCGCGTTCTCCGTGGTGCTGGAGATGGTTCCGGGCGAGGTCGCCAAGCAGGTCACCCACGAGCTGGAGATCCCGACGATCGGCATCGGCGCCGGACCCGACTGCGACGCGCAGGTGCTCGTCTGGCAGGACATGGCCGGGCTGCGTACCGGGCCGATGCCGCGGTTCATCAAGAAGTACGCCGACCTGCACGGCGTACTGAGCGAAGCGGCCCGCGCGTACGCGACCGAAGTCCGCGACGGCACCTTCCCGGCCGCCGAGCACACGTTCTAAGCCCGCTGTCCAAGATCCCGCTAAGCCCGCTGTCCAAGATCCCGTTTAGATCAGGGATAAAGCACGGATCTTGGGCCAAGATCCGTGCTTTATCCCTGATCTAAACGGGATCTTGGAGGTCGGACGGCGTCCAGGTCGGTGATGCGGATGCCGGCGTGGGCCTTGTAGCGCTTGTTGATGGCGATCAGGTTGGCGGTGAGCGCCTCGACCTGGTGCGCGTTGCGCAGGCGGCCGGCGTACACGCCGCGCATCCCGGCGATGCGGCCGGCGAGGGCCTGCACCGTGGCGACGGCGTCACGGTCCTCGCCGAGGACGAGAACGTCCAGGTCGACCCGGTCCACCGCCGGGTCGGCCAGCAACGCCGCGCTGACGTGGTGAAACGCCGCGCACACGGTCGACTCCGGCAGCAGTGCTGCGGCCTGCTCGGCGGCGCTGCCTTCCGCGACCGGCAGCGCGTACGGGCCGTTCTTGTCGAAGCCGAGCGGGTTGACGCAGTCCACGACGAGCTTGCCGGCGAGCACCGGGCGCAAGGATTCCAGCAGAGCGCCGTGGCCGTCCCACGGCACCGCGACGATGACGACGTCGGACTGCGCCGCCGCTTCTTCATTGCCCAGACCGCGTACGCCGTGCCCGATCGCAGCCGCGGCCGCCTCGGCCCGTTCGGGCGATCGCGAACCGATGAGCACCGCCTGCCCGGCGAGCGCGAGCCGGTACGCCAGCCCCCGGCCCTGATCGCCGGTGCCGCCGAGAATGCCGACGGTCAACGAGGAGACGTCCGGAAGCGCGCTGCTGTCCAATGCCATGCGGCGAAACTACACAACCGCGAACTTCACCTGCCGCTTGGCCGGGTCGGCGTCGGTCAGCCGGACTCGCAGGCGCCGGCCCGGACGCAGGTCGCCGCTGCAGCGGGCGCGTACGGGCGGATCGTCGAGCGCGATGGAGGATTCGTCGAGGGCGGCAGCGTCGAAGATCTCACCCACCCGGCCGTGGAGCAGTACGGCCTCGGCGAGGTCGATCGAACCGCGCTCGGCCGCGTTGGCCACCCGGCCCGTGTCGGCCATCACCTCGGGCAGCTTCGGCAGCGCATCGCGGACGAAGCCGGGCACCGGACGCCCTTCGAAGGCGCACAGGGCTGCTTCGGTGGCGTACCGGTCGGCCAGGCGGCGCAGCGGCGCGGTGACATGGGCGTAGGACGCCGCGACCGCTCCGTGTACGGCCAGCTCCGGTGGCGCACCGTCGAACGCCGTGTACCCCGCACCGCGCAACGTCTCCGCGGTGTGGTCGATGAAGGCGGCGGCGCGGGGATCGGCGGGGTCCAGGCCCGCGATGACCTGCCCGGCCGAGCGGCCCTTCGGCCAGCCGATCGACAGGGCCCTGGCGGCCTGCCGCAGCCGTTGCAGTGCTTCCACCGATGGCGGCGGCATCGTCCGCAGCAGGCCGATTCCGCCGCGCAGCATGAGGTCCGCGGCGCAGCATCCGGTCAGCAGCGAGATCTGGGCGTTCCACTCCTCCACCGGCAGCGGTGCGCGCAGTACCAGCCGGTAGCCCTGCGGCGCCTTGTCCAGCTCCTGCTCGGGCAGCGGCAGGTTGATCGCGCCGCGGGCCAGGCCCCGGTCCACGAGGAGCCTGCCGATCTGCGGCAGCAGGGCGATCGGCTCGGCCGCCCGGCCTCGGTCGACATCTCGTTGTACGCCCGCGTAATCCAGTTTGGCCCGGCTGCGTACGCGAGCGCGCTCGACCCGGCATCCGGTAGTGGCGCCGTCGGCGTCGAGGTCGATGGTCCACACAACCGCTGCGCGTACCTGATCGGCCAGGAGGCTGGCCGCGCCCTCGGAGAGTTCGACCGGGTGCAGGGGCACATTGCCGTCGGGGAGATACACGGTCTGGCCGCGCCGCCACGTCTCGGCGTCGAGCGCGCCATCGGGCGGCACCGCCGCGAGCACGTCGGCGATGGCGTACAGCACCTGGTAGCCCGAGCCCGACCGGCGCAGGCAGACGGCCTGATCGAGGTCGAGCGAGCCGGGCGGGTCGATCGTCACGAACGGCACGTCGGTGCGGTCGAGGTCGGGAAGCCGCGGTGAGCGGGCGCTCGCCACCGCCTGCGCCTGCGCGTCCGGCGGGAACGCCGCAGACAGGCCCAGCTCGGCCCGCAGCGGAGTGAAGTCGATGGCGGATGCGCTGACGCGTCGGGAGACCACGGCACATTCCTACCAGTACCGGGCACCCGACGCGTCGTGACGCGCTATCCAGTTGTCGTCACACGGACGCGGCCGCGCGTTACGCCATGCGCGCCATGGTCCGCTTGGCGGCGGCCCTCTTCGCCGGCGCCTTCTTGGCCGTCGTCTTGCGGGCGGTCGTCTTGCGGGCCGCCGTCTTGCGGGCCGTCGTGGCGGCGGTGGCCTTGGCCATCGTCCGCTTCGCAGCCGTCTTCGCCGCCACGGTCTTCTTGACCACCGCTTTCTTCGCCGCCGTCGTCTTCTTGGCCGCCGCCGTCTTCTTCGCGGTCGTCTTCTTGGCCGCCGTCGTCTTCTTGGCGGTCGTCTTCTTCGCCGCGGTCTTCTTCGCGGCGGTCGTCTTCTTCGCCGTCGTGGCCTTCTTCGCGGGGGCCTTCTTGGCGGGGGCCTTCTTGGCGACCTTCGCAGCGACCGTCTTGCGGGCCGTCGCCTTCTTCGCCGCCATGGTCTTCTTGGCGGTGGTCTTCTTAGCGGCCGTGGCCTTCTTCGCCGCGGTGGTCTTCTTCGCGGCCGTCTTCTTCGCCGCGGTCGTCTTCTTGACAGCGCTCGCGCGTCCGGCCGGCGCCTTCTTGGCGGCGGTCTTCTTGGCAGCGGTCTTCTTCGCCGCCGGTCGAGTGGCCTTCTTCGCTTCGGCCATCGTCTCCTCCTCAACGGATGTGTCCGACAGGCCCCTTCGCCCGGTGCGGACGTCGTACAACCTCGGGGTTAGCCTCAGTTGCTCAACGTCACTATGCATCGCAAATTACTCATGGGTCCGCATTTCGCTGAAATCGGAGGACATTATTTTTCTCCGGTCATCGTGGACGGTCCGCCGCTGTACCGCCCACACTGGGCCGAAATCTCGCCGTCGAACTTGTCGAAACCGGCCGCGCGCCATTCGTCATCGAAGTGGCAAACCCCTGCCACAGCGCCGTTTTCGCCGCTCAGCCGCGAGACCGGCGCGGAGGCGCTCACGAGAGTCGACAAGGGAGCACGAGATGAAGTACGTGATGCTGATCGCCGGTGGCGACGAGGGTTGGGAGGACCTCGGACCCGACGAGCTGCGGGCCGAGTACGACCGGATCTTTGCGTACATGGACAAGTGGGAGGCGCTCGGCAAAATCGTCAGCGGCGGCGCGGAACTGGAGCATCCGCGTACGGCGCGGACCGTCCGCAAGGGCGCCGATGGCGAACTGGCCGTGGTCGACGGCCCCTACGTCGAGCTGAAGGAGTACCTCGGCGGATTCCTGCGCCTGGAATGCGACGACCTCGACGAGGCCGTGGCGGTCGCGTCCGGCTGGCCCGGCATCGAGCACGGCGCGGTGGTCGAGGTACGCCCGGTGGTGCTGCACAACACCGGTTCCCCTGAGGCGCAAGCGGCCGCTACTTCGCCTGGGGCCGCTACTTCGCCGGGGGCCGCTGCGGAGGCGGCTCAAGGCTGAGCAACCGCTGCTCCAACAGGTCCCGTTCGGCGGTGTTCGTCGCGAGCGCCAGCGCGCGGCGAACCGCCGAACGGGCCTCACCCAGCCGATTCAGGGCTCGCAGCAACTCACCCCGGGTCGCGTGGAACAGCCGGTACGCACCCAGCCGTTCACCGAGCGCGTCGACCTCGTCCAGCGCGGCCGCCGCGTCCATCGCCCGCCACGTCGCGATCGCGCGGTTCAACAGCACCACCGGATTGCCGGTTTGGGCGTACCAGATGTCGTGCAGGGCGCGTACCTGGCGCCAGTCGGTCGCTTCGACGCTCGGCGCGGTCGCATGCAACGCCGCAATCGCGGCCTGGGTCTGATACGGCCCCGGCCGCCCGCGCAGCAACACCCGATCCAGCCGCGCCAAGGCGTGCTCGATGCGCGCGTGATCCCACTGCGTACGGTCCTGCTCTTCCAGCAAAACCAGCGCGCCGCGCTCGTCGAACCGCTGCCTGCGCCGCGCCTCGTGCAGCTCGATCAGCACGGCCAGGCCCGCGACCTCCGGCTCCGACGGCATCAGCTCCACCAGCTGGTCGGCCAGGTCACCCGCCTCGCGGCTCAAGTCCGCTCGTTCACGAGTACGCCCAAGGTAGCCCTCGTTGAATACGGCGTACACGACGGCCAACACGGCTCGCAGGCGGCCGGGCAACTCCTCCGGCTCCGGTTCGGCGAAGCGTACGCCGGCCCGGCGCAGCTGATGCTTGGCGCGTACGAGCCGCTGCGCCATCGTGGCCGGCGGAACCAGGAAGGCACCCGCGATCTCCTCCGACGTCAGCCCGCTGACGACGTTGAGGGTCAGGGCGATCTGCAGCGGCTCGGTGAGAACGGGATGGCAGCACGTGAACACCAGCGCCAGGCGGTCGTCCTCGGTGCCGATCGGGGCCGGCTCCCGAGCCAGCAATGCCAGCTTGTCCCGGCCCGTACGCTCACGCCGGATGACGTCGAGCGCACGATGCCAGGCGGTTGTCACCAGCCACCCCGACGGGTTGCCGGGCGTACCGTCGCGGGGCCATACCTGTGCAGCACGCGCAACGGCATCGGCGAGCGCTTCCTCGGCGAGGTCGAGATCGCCCAGCCGCCGCGCGAGCGTCGCCTTCATGCTGGCGGCGGACTCCCGCCAGACCGCATCGAGTACGTCTACGCAGCCATTTCCTTCGGCCGCGCGGCCGCGTCCGCCGGCTCGGCCGGTGTCGGCGCCGGCGGCTGCGGTACGCGTGTCAGCAGAGACAGCGCCAGGCCCTCCAGGGTGCACAGGACCACGATGCCCGCCCACAGCTCGACGGTCCAGCCGATGCCGTCGGAGATCGCGACCCCGATCAGCTGCCCCGACCAGATGCACAGCGGTCCCAGTGCACCGAGGACGAGCCAGCGATCCCACGGCCACGCGTACGCGGACAGCAACAGCTCGGCGACCGCGGCGCCGATGATGGCCCCGGCGATCGGGGTCGGGAACTCGAACTCCGAGAACGCTCCGCCACCGATCGCGACCGCCGCCGTCACCAGCGTGAGTACGCCCTTCGGCGCAGTGGGCCGGTGACGGCGCAGCAGCAGAACCGGCACCACGATGGCGGCCGTCGTCACGAGATAGCCGCCGAAGCCGAGAACCGCGCCGACATCATCCGTATGAGGTGAGAAGAACTCCATCGCCCGCGGGTGGCGGAAGACCTGGAGGTAGCTCATGAAGAAGGCGGCACCGGCGCCCACCGCGCCGCTGCTGAGGCCGATGGCGACGGTCGCTGTCCAGCGTCGCGAATAGGTGCGGGCGGCGGCGATCGCGGGCGACGAGAACAGCAGCGTCCCGCCGAGCAACAGGATCAGATGCGTCGGGCTCACCAGCGCGTCGACGCCGGCCTCCACGCCGAAAATGGTGTGCCATAGCATGTCGCCCGCACCACCGGCCGCGAAGACGGCGATGCCGACGGCACCGGCCCGGTACGCGCTCGGCATCGCCGCCCACCACCCCTGCGGACCGGCTTGCCGCCCACCAAGCCGGATGCCTAGCAGGATCACGTAGGCCGCGGTCGCGACGAACCCCGAGTAGAGCACCGCATGCCACGGGGTGAAGAAGCTCTCGACCTGGCCCGATGTGTGGGCCCAGCCGTCGAGGTACGAGCCACCGACGGTGGTCAGGCTGAGCGCGGCAATGGCCAGATGGTCCCGGTCTTTGACCACAGTAGACATTTCGTCCTCCCTCGCTACCGGGATCCTATGCGACTCAGATTGCGCGCAGGAACAGCGCGATGGCCGCCGGCGGCCGCGTTCACTGCGCCCGCCCCGAGCCCGGCGGCCAGCAGCAGGGTGACGTCGTGAAGGTCCACCGCCCGCGACCCCTACCCCCGCGGGCGCGCCCGCTGGTCGCCGGCGGATCCTCAGATCGCCGCACCGTAGAATGGAGGCGACGGACGAGTCGGCTGGGCGGTCGCGTCGCCACCACGGTGGCGCCGAGGAACGTCCGGACTCCACAGGGCAGGGTGGTTGTTAACGGCAACCCGGGGCGACCCGCGGGACAGTGCCACAGAGAACAGACCGCCGCACCCCACCGGGGTCGCGGTAAGGGTGAAACGGTGGGGTAAGAGCCCACCAGCACCCCGGGTGACCGGGGTGGCTCGGTAAACCCCACCCGGAGCAAGGCCAAGAGGGATCCGCAAGGGTCCTGCGCAGGCGATCGAGGGCGGCCCGCCCGAGCCTGCGGGTAGGCCGCTAGAGCGTGCCGGCGACGGTACGCCGAGATGGATGGCTGCCGCGCTCGCTACGAGCGCACAGAATCCGGCGTACAGGCCGGCTCGTCCGTCACTGCATGGGCGCAAGGTACGGCCGCTTCCTCGGCTGAGCCAATGGCCTCATCGGGCACACCCGATGACGTCAACCAGGCGGGTACCGGGACGGGTTACAGCTCGGAGGCGTAGTACCGCACCGCCCGTTGGTACTGCGGCAGGTGAGCGGCGAGGGCTTCGAGGGCGTACCGGACCGCGTCGGCGGGCCGCCCGGCGTCCATCAAGGCGAGCGCGAGAAACGCCGTACGCGCATCGCCCAGGTCGTCCTCGGCATCCCGGTCGGCGAGGAGCAGGTCGATGCTGTCCTGTGGCCGGCCCAGGTTGCGCAGCGTACTCGCGAGCTGGATGACGGCCCGCGGCCGGCGTTCGGCGTCGAGGCCGGCGGTCAGCGCCGCCCGGTAGAGCGGTTCGGCCAGCGCCTCCTGGCCGGCGTAGTCGTGGGCCGAAGCGCGTTCGAAGAGTGCGGCCGCGTCGCCATCGGGGCGCTGCTGTGCCAGTACGGCGATCGCGGCGATGACGTCGTCATCGGAACGTTCCGCGGCCGTCGCCCACACCTCGGCGACGGCCCGCTCCCATTCCTCGTCGCTCACGGAGCCGCCCACGAAATCCCTCACCGAATCGCTAACGAAGTCGGAGGTCACCCAGGCATTGTGGCAATCAGTCCCAGACGCGCCCGATCCGGGTGCAGCGGATTCAGTCGACGGTGGCGCCCCCGGTGAGGTTGGCGACCGTGGCTGTGAGGGCTCGGGCGCGGTCGGAGGCGTAGAACGCGGCCGCGTCGGCGAGGTCGGCGAGCACCGGCATGCGCCGCATCATGAGCGTCGCCTCGACGGAAGCGCGCTGTTCGTCGAGCCGGACGCCGCGTGCGTCGGCGTGAGCTTGCATGGCTGCGACGACGCCGGGCGAGTCACCGGCGCCGGCCGACCGCAAAACGACCACGCGGATACCGTGCGGCCCGAGTTCGGCCGCGAACGATCGGCCCAGCCCTTCGACCGCGGCGCACGCGGGCCCGAAGCTGGTCGCGAACGATTCCGGAGTCCGGGCCGGCGTCGCCGTGATCATCAACAGGGCTCCGGGCCGGCCCGCCGCGATCATCTGCCGGGCCGCCGCCCGCGCGGTCAGATAGTTCGTACGCACCCGAGCGGTGAAGGGTTCGAGGAACTCCGCCTCGGTGAGGTCAAGCAGCGACCGGCCCATGTGATGGTCCAGACCCACGGCGTTGAAACTGACGTCGACGGGGCCGATGACCGCGGCGTGCGCCTCGACCGCCGGGCCGTCCAGGGCGTCCACGATCGATACGCTGACCGCACCGATCTGCGCCGCGAGTCTCTCTACGGAGGACGGACCGCGGCCGGCCAGGTGAACGGCAGCGCCCTCACGCGCGAAGGCGCGAGCGACGGCGGCACCCACGGCACCGCCCGAACCGTGTACCACGGCGCTCTTCTGTTGCAGCAACATGATGACTTAGACGGCGCCGAACGGCGGAACTCATCGGTGGCGCGTTCCTGGTAGAACGGCACTATGACACGGGGGTTTCCAGTGGCGTGCGCAATTGCGGCCGCCGCACTCGCGGTGCTGTACGTGGGCGCCGACGGCGATCAGCGGTTCTGGATCGTTCTGGCGTTCGGCGGTGCCGCGATACTGTCCGGCGGGGTCGCGGTGATCGCGGCTCTGCGTACCGCTTTGCCACCGCCCGAGCACCGCATGCGCCGGTTCGTCGTCGCGCCGGGGCGCTTCACCGCACCATACGAAACCGATCTCAGCCTGGCCCGGGGCGTCCTCATCCTCGCGGCCGGCTGGCTGGTCACCATGGCCGTCGAACGGCAGCCGGCGTCCATCATCGGGCCCGCCGTGGTGCTGGTCATCTGCTGGCGGGCCGCGTACCAGCCGCCCTCCCTCACCCTCACCCCCGCGGGCGTCGTCATCCAGTCCATCCTGGAGCGCCGCGCGATCGCCTGGGGCGAGCCGGTCCAGATCCCGCGCAATCTCGCGGTCGATCCGTGGTTCATCTCCGCGGCGATCCAGTGGTACGCCCACCACGCGGACGAACGACCAGGGATCGGTACGCCGGCGGGCCACGATCGCCTGCTCACCGCGTTGGAGGTGCCCAGCACAGCGGAACCGGCCGCCGCATCGCGACCGCCGACGCCGAGGAACCTCGTCTACGCGACGTGGCTGACCTGGGCCGGTGCCGGCATCGGTACGCTCACCGCAGCGGCCGACGTAATCCTGGCCATGACGTTCCGATCGCGATTGGACAGTATCGATCCGGACGGCGGCTTCGCGTTCGTCATCGGATCCGCGGTGGTGTGGCTGGTGACCGCGATTATCGCGGGGCTGGGCGCGATCGGCCTGCTCTCCGCGGTACGCCGGTGCAGCGACCCGGCCCGCATCGGCCTGGCCGGCCTCGCCGGTTTAGCGGCTGCGTCGTCCGCGTGCCCGATGGGATCGCCGATCCTGCAACTGACGGAGAGCGAGGCACCCCTCGCCTCCTTAGTCCTCTTTGGATGGCTGGTCGGCAAGACCGCCACCGCCGCACCCGCTATCGCCGTGGTGGTACTCCTGATGACGGAGTCGGTGCGGGCGTACTGCCGGCCGTGGGTGGGCGTACGCCGTTAGGAGCGCGTACGCCCGCCCTCCGCGGTTACGGGTAAGAGACGATGTTGACGGGGATCGTCGACGTACCCTGCGCGGGACCGCCCGTGGAGTTGATCACGTGGGAAATGGTGCCTACGCCTCCCAGCGAGACCGTGAGCAGGTCGTGGAACCGGACATTGGCGTTGACCGGCGCTTCGAAGCCGTGGTCGGCCACCACCGCGGGGTTGGTGCTGAAGTTGCAGTAGACGCCCATGCCCCACGCCTCATGGCTGGTGACGGTGTCGGCCACCTTGTAGGAGGCGTACCCGTTGATCCCGGGGCGCCAGGTGGCGTTGTCCGGCGGGTCGTAGGGCATCTCGTTCTGGAAGAAGATGGTCCGGCCGCCGTTGCCGTTCCAGATGACCTCGAATTTCTGGTAGTGCTCGACGAACAGGCCTAGCGCGGTGACGTTGTTGCCGTTGACGATGACACCGGTGTCGGCGGTGTTGACGGTCCAGCCGACGCCGCTGCCGTGGTCGGCGCGCCACGCCCAGATGTGGTCGATGAGCACGTTGTTGCTGTTGACGATCAGGCTCGTCGTCGCCTTGCCGGCGCCGGCGCCGCCGATGCGGAAGAACACGTCCTGAATGGACGTCGGGTTGGCGGCGTGCGACGCCGCCGATCCGGACGGGCCGAGCTGGAGCAGCACCGGCGAGTTGACCGTACCGGCGTCGAACAGCAGGCTGGCGATCTTCACGCCGTCCACATCGGACACGGACATCGGCACCACGCCGTTGTCCGGAATGATCGTGGCGTACCCGAGGCCGAGCACGACCGCGTTGGCCCGCGTCACGTTGATCGTCTGGTTCACGTGGTAGATACCCGGCGTGAAGAGCAGGTTGAGGCCCTGCGCCAGCGCCTGGTTGAGGGTCGCGGCCGAGACACCCGGCTGGGCGACGTAGAAGCTGGTCAGCGGCTGGCTGGTGCCCGGCGTCGAGCCGGACGCCCACGTGGTGCCGGCGGAGTTGGTACGCATCGATGGGATGAAGACCCGGTAGTTGCCGCCGCTGTCGACGTACAGGTACGGCTTCTCGCGGCTGACCGGGGTCGTCGCGAGCGTGGTGTAGGGCGGGTTCGGGAACGCCTGTGCGGGAGCACCCTGTACACCCGAGAACACCATGTTCCACACGCCGTTGGTCCAGCCGCCGACCTGGCTGTCGCGGGTGTACCACTGCTGCTGCGAGTACGGCCCGACCGTTCCGGACACGCGGGAGTCGGCGATGTAGCCGCCGCTGGCCCAGCCGAACCCGTTGGGCGCGAGGTTGAGGTCGCCGTGGATGTCCATCCGGCGGAACGGCGCCGCTTGCGCGACGGCCCACCGGGTGAAGCCCGCGGACGGGAAGATCGACAGGTTCTCGGCCGACCGCCAGAAGTTCTGCGTGGCGTTGCCGCCGAACCAGCCGGCGTCGACGGTCACGTCGCCGTTGATGCGGACGTCACCGGGGTTCTGGCCGAGACCGACGATCGACGTGTAGAAGCCGATCTGCGCGTTGAAGCCGCTGTAGACGCCCGGCTTGAACAGCAGCGCCCAGCGCTGCGTGCCGAACTGGTTGGACTCCATCTGCGTGAAGACCTGGTTCACCTGGGTCTGTATGGTCGCGCCCGACATCGACGGGTCGAAGACCTTGACGTTGGGTCCGAGCGGTCCGCCGCCGGGCAGCGTCGGTCCGGTCGGGCTCGGCGTCGGCGAGGACGGCGGCGAGGACGGCGGGTTCGACGGGCCCGATCCGGTGCGGATGATGAACTCCCAGAGTGAGTAGCCGTATCCGGTCGCGCGGGCGGTGCCGTTCATCCGGACGTAGCGGCCGGTGCCGCTGAGGTTGATCGTCTGGTTGCCGCCGGTGCTCGTGGTCGTGGAGTAGATCGTGCTCCACGACGTCGTATTGTCCGACACCTGGATCTGGTACGCCGTCGCGTACGCCGCTTCCCAGTTCAATCCGACCTGGCAGATCGGTACGGACGCGCCGAGGTCTACGTAAATCCACTGTGGATCGCTGAACTGGCTGGACCAGCGCGTACCGGTGTTGCCGTCGACCGCGTTGGCCGCGGCGGTGCCGGCGTTCTCCTGCGACGAGGCGACCGCGGGGCGGCCCTGCGCGGCGTTGGCCGTACCGCATCCGCTGGTGGGCGGCTCGCCGTAGACCTGGAACTCCCATAGCGAATAGCCGTATCCGGTCGCGCGGGCGGTACCGAACATGCGGACGTAGCGGCCGGTGCCGCTGACGGTGAGCGTCTGTACGCCACCCGTACTCGTCGTGGTGGAGTAGATCGTGGTCCACGTGGTCGCCGGGTTGTTCGTCACCTGGATCTGGTACGCCGTCGCGTACGCCGCCTCCCAGCGCAGGATCACCTGGCTGACCGCGACCGAGGAGCCGAGGTCCACATAGATCCATTGCGGGTCGCTGAACTGGCTGGACCAGCGCGTACCGGTGTTGCCGTCGACCGCGGCGGAGGGCGGCGTACCCGCGTTCTCCTGGGACGACGCGGTCGCGGGCTGGCCCTGGGAGAGCAGTACGGGCGCGGCGTGGGCCGGCTTCATCAGGGCGACCGCCGCGTAGGCGACGAACACCACCACGGCGAACATGGCGAACAGTAAGGGCGGAAGGAGCCTGGCGCGGCGGACCGCGCCCGGGGGAACGGGACTCATGGCATCTCCTGCGTGCCGGCGGATCGGGGAACGGGCCGGGGCATGCCCGCTCGGGCCAGGGGCGAGCCCGGATCGCGGCCGCGCCGCGATCCGGGATTCGTGCCAGAGAGCGCTCTCCTCAGACAGGTTCGGCGGGCGGCCGACGGATGTCAAGGCCATGTTTCCCGGCCGTAACAGAACATCGTTTCCATCGATGATCGCTGGCCAGCGTATTTGTTGCCGGGGACAGCATTCAGGGTGGCAACGTTGCCAAAAGAATCTTCAGGGAACGCTCTCTCGGCTCGCTCCGCCGCGACGTCAGCGGCGCAGGGCGGCGTCGAGGGCTCGCATCCGGGCCGCCGCGATCTCCACGACGGCGCGGCTGGCCAGCGACAGCTGATCCGCCGGCCGGTGCACGATCGCGAACGTCTCGTACAGCCGCGGCCGCAGGCGTACCCAGCCCAGCTGCGGTGGCAGGCGATCGGCGAGCTTATGCAGCACACCCCGCCACGTGATCGTGTCGGCCAGCCCGGTCGCGGCGATCTCCAGCGCGGTCTCGGTGTCCTCGACCTCGACCCGGGGACGCAGCGACAGCCCGGCCGACTGGACGCTGTGGGCGATCATCCGGCGCGTCGAGTCCTCCTCACGCCAGCTCACATCGGGCAGCACCAGCGGCGCCGCGGCCAGGTCGGCCGGCGTCACCGGGCGGCGTACGCGCTCGGGGTGGGCGCTCAGGTAGATCAGCTCGTCGCGCATCACCGGCTGCACCGCCAGCCCCTCGTCGGCGACCGGCAACGCGATCAGCGCCGCCTCCAGGCCGCCCCGGCGCATCTGGGTCAGCACCTCCGCCGAGTTCTGCCCGGCCAGTTCCACGCGTACGCCGGGATGCCGCGCGAGCACGTCGGCGACGAGTTCGGCACCGAGGTAGAACCGCGACGTCCGGAACAGTCCAAAGCGGACAGTGCCGGTCAGCGCCTGGCGTACCGAGGCCACCGCCCGGGTCGCGTCGTCGACGGCGGCCAGCGCCGCGGCGGCGTGCGGACGCAGCGCCTTGGCCTCCTCGGTCGGCACCAGTCCCCGCCCGGCTCGGCGGAACAGCGGTGCACCCAGGTGCTGTTCGAGCAGGCGTACCTGCTCGGATACCGACGGCTGCGCATAACCGAGCGCGGCCGCGGCACCGGTGAAGGAGCCGTGCTCGACCGCGGCCAGGAAGCAGCGCAGCTGGTGCAGCGTGGTCACGGAATCTCCGGGATCAAGGAATCTCCAGTGGTTCGCGAAGAAAAAACAGGCTACCTCTCTAGCTCGGCGCTCGCTACCGTCGGGGAGTGAGCCTCGCCGTCGCCCTGTCCCCCGCCCGCTCCACCGGCCGGGGCGCGCTGCTGTGCCTGATCTCGGCGGCCGGCTTCGGCATCGCACCGATCTTCGCCAAGGAGGCCTACCGGGCCGGGCTCACCGTGAACACCATGCTGGGCGTACGCTTCGCCATCGCGGCCGCGATCTTCTGGGCGATCGTCGCCTGGCGGCGTCCACAGTGGCCATCGCGGCGGGCCATGGTCACCGCGATCGGCCTCGGCAGCCTCGGGTACGCCGTCCAGTCGACGCTCTTCTTCGGCGCCCTGACCCGGATCAGTGCGTCGCTCACCAGCCTGCTGCTGTACCTCTACCCGGCGCTGGTCACCGTGCTGGCGGTGCTGCTACGGCGGGAGCGCCCGGACCGGCGCCGCATCGCCGCCCTGCTCAGCTCGGCCGCCGGGCTGATCCTGATCCTCGGCACCGGCTCGGCCATCGGCTCGGTCGCCGGCCTCGGCGTCCTGCTGGCCCTCGGCGCCGCCCTCACGTACGCCCTCTACTTGACCGTCGCGGCCGGGCTGCCGGAGAACCTCGACGTCTTCCTGCTCTCGGCGATCGTCTGCACCGCCGCGGCCGCGAGCCTGGGCACCGCCGGCTCGCTGACGGGATCGCTGCAGGCACCGCCGGATCCGATGGGCTGGTTCTGGACCGCGATGCTGGCCGTCTTCTCGACCGTGCTGCCGATCGCTACGCTGCTGGCCGGCATCCGGATCGTGGGCGCGCCCACGGCGGCGATCCTGTCCTGCGCCGAACCCGCGATCACGGTGGTGACGACCGCACTGCTGTACTCCGAGCGGCTGACCCCCGGCCAGCTCGCGGGCGGTCTGGCCATCCTAGGCGCGGTCCTGCTCCTCCAACTCCGCCGCCCGACGCCCGCCCCGCCGGTGCGGCCCCGATCCCACCGCCATGATCCGGAAACCACGCCATGATCCGGTTTAGATCAGGG
>Ga0114129_10001854_pt1 | contig 28811 bp, 17 predicted proteins | sample RhiMetdeltSRZDD1_FD_80071 | JGI IMG/M metagenome (GOLD analysis project Ga0114129, IMG submission 80071) | Populus rhizosphere microbial communities from Tennessee, USA - Rhizosphere MetaG P. deltoides SRZDD1 (version 2) (version 2) | ecosystem: Host-associated > Plants > Roots > Rhizosphere >... | reverse complement strand
GGCACAATAAGGTTCTTTTGCTGCATCGAGCGAACACGGTCGTAATTCTGGTTTGTTGCGAGGTAACTCCAGTTCTTGCCGGAGCCGTCGGTTGCGATCATCAGAGTCGCGTAGCCCGGGCTCATAAAGCTTGAGGAAAAGTTCAGAACGCCCTCGCGGACGAATGTTCGGTAAATGGCCCGAATACGATTCTCATCCTCGGCTGTCAACGGGAAGGCGTGACGCTTTTTCAGCCGAGTCATGATCTCTTCGGCATGTTGGTCCGCAAGCATCATATCGGCAGGAGCCTTTGCAAAAGCTTGAAAGATCGTCTGAACCGAACTGTCTGCCGTCAGTTCTGACGGCACTTTTCTGGAAAAGAGATTCGAGACAAACTCCACGCGATTGACTGACATTTCGAAGACGCTTTTGTACATCAAGTGTTCGAGCATCATGTCGCGCCGGATATCGATGATGAAAGCGATCTTCGGTTGTAGTGCCGCGATATAACTAAAGTTCTGTTCAGGCCCGACGCCGAAATAGGCGCCACCGGATCTCGATGATTTAACCAAGTCGGGAATGACAGACTGGTATGACAACTCGTTCGACGTGACGATGTCGTAGAGGAAGTAACCGCTCGGCTCTGAAAACTCAGAGATCATCCTCCAGTAATCCGCATCGCTGAGTTGCGAAGGCAGGGTTTCCGCGGCGCGCGAAACCTGAACAGGTGAAGTGAAGAGCAGCAGAACCAGGAGAGCGACGAATAATCGCATCCGCACCTCTGGCGAAAGCTTTGCACAAAAAATCGGAAACGGAACACAAAAAGCACAAGAGACAAAGACGTTCACATTTCAGATATGCACTATTCGGAAGTGATCGTGGTTACGCTGAGTTCCGAACGATGGAAGACGGAGCGATTTCGGTAATCGATTGTTTGCCGCACTGTGCCATGACGAGGTTGAATTCGCGCCGAAGAATTCCCAGAACGCTCTCGACCCCGGCTTGGCCAAAGGCTGAAACTCCCCACATGTAAGGCCGGCCGATGCAGATTGCTCGCGCACCCAGCGCGAGCGCCTTGAAGATGTCGGTTCCCCGGCGGAACCCACCGTCCACCAGTACAGGGACGCGATTGCGTACGGCCTGAACGACTTCCGGCAAGCTGTCAATGGTTGCTCTGCCGCTTTCAGTCGCACGACCACCATGGTTGGAAACAATAATCCCGTCGGCACCATTCTGAACACACAGTGCGGCATCTTCGGGGTTCTCAATGCCTTTGATGACGACTTTCATTGATGTGGTGTCTTTGATCCGACGAAGCGTGTCATAGGTGAGCGTATTTCGGCCGGCCTGTCCGGGCCTCATCTGTGGATCGGTTGTATGGCAACTCAAGCACTGCCGAGTGTCGAACCGTCTCAACCGTTGAGCGGTTTCCAAATTACGGCCACCAAGGATGTCAACAGTCCACACCAGAACAGGACAACCCGAGCGTTCGATGCGTTTAATGGTCTGTTGCGTGGGTTCCCATTCCTGTGAGGCATAGAGTTGGTACCAGACCGGGCCTCCCCGCGCCTTCATTACTTCTTCAATCGGATGGTTTCTCTCCTGGACACCACCGAGCACTTGCAGCGTTTTTTGTGTCTGGGCGGCCCGAGCTACGGGCAAGGGTCCTTCGGGATGAAAAAGAGTTCCGCTGGGAGCCAGGATGATCGGCGTCTCCCATTTCGCGCCAAATATATCAACGCTGGTATCGATTTTGGTCGTATCGACGAGCCTTCGCGAACGCAGTTGATAATGTGAGAAGCCTTCGCGATTTGCTTTCAGCGTCGCATCATCATCGACGCCGGTGCTGAGATAGCCCCAATGGGCCGGCGGCAAGGCTTTTCGCGCAGCAGCTTCAAATTCGAAGACATTGATGGCCTGCGTCGGATCTGAAATGACGAAGTCCTCTTGCTGCTGAAATGCGCTGAGCGGCATCCCGGCAACAAGAGGACTCGACGCTAGAAATCGCAGAAACGCGCGCCGCGTGCCGATCACTTGGTTACATTCAATGTCAACGCATCAAGTGTCGGGCCTGACGTTCCTCGCGGAAGCAGGCTCGGTCCGGACCTCTGAAACAGAGCCTTCGGATCTTTCAAATTGGGATCAATGAGAAATCCCATGAAGCAGTTCTGCATCTCGTCCCAGTTCTGTTCGCCCCATATGATCAGCTTGGCGGGATCCGGGTTGTACTTGTTATTCGCAGAATTGTCGTAATGGGCAATACCGACGATGCGCGTACCTTTAGGTATTGAAATCGGTTTCTCCAGATCAAAGCCCAGTTGCCAGTTGAAGTCCCACTTTGCTTTGAAAATCGTTTCCATTTTTCCCGATGGGGAGATTAAACGAACCTCATAATCCTTACCGCGAAGGTGCATGTGCGGCTGCAAGTACACAAGCTGTGTATCGGCCGTGGCTGTCATTTCGGAAACGATCTCTGCATTGCCGTCGCCGGCAGGAATGGCAAGATTGAAGGCGGTCGGTCCATCGCTTACGAAGTACCGATATTTTGGCGCTTTCTTCGCGAAGACAAGCGCTAGCCGAGATCTGTCGGTTGTGGGCTTGCCCGTCGCCGTGTAATGCATGCTGAAAACGATGTCCGATCCCTTCGGTACGAATTTCGCCGACTCGAACATACTGAAGTCCTGGCCGCCAAGGCCCGGGTTGAACTTGCCCAACAGGTCGGTGCCTTCTCCTTGGCGTCCCACTTCAGAATCCCCGCTTTCATATGCCACTCCGGGGACTGCGTCTTTCATCCACTGAGAACCCGGAGGCCGAACAATCGCACGCATGTGATGAACCGCTTCGCGGTTTCCTGGCCGCAGATCGGCAGCCGCGACCCAGAGATCCTCCGGGAAATTCACCTTCACAAGAATGCTCTTGTAGTTGATTGTGCCGTTCGCCGGGAGCGGGACATCTTTCGGCATCTCGATGATCATGTCCGGCTTGACACTCCATCCATCGACCCACTGAACGGGTGCGGGCGCATCTTTGGCGTCGCCTTCCGCTGCGCCGCCGTCCGCCCACGCGACGAGCGTCTTGATGGTTGCATCGCTAAGCGTCCGATCGTTCGCGAAATGACCGTACTTCGGGTCAGCAAACCAGGGCGGCATCTGACGGCTTACTACCGCCGCCTTCATCGCCTTCGCCCACGGGCGTGTGTCTTTGTAGGTGAGAAATGACATCGGCGCAATTTCGCCCGGTCGATGGCATGTCTGACAATTGTTTTGGAGAATCGGAAGAACGTCTTTGTAGAACGTCACGGGCTTGGCATCCTCGCCCGCTGTGGCTCTCAGTGAAACCGACGCTGCTCCTGTTACAAGAATCAAAGATGCGAGAGCTACGCCTCTCCAGGACATGTTGGACTCCTTGGAATAATGACAATGCCATCTTTATACCGCCGTTAACGCCGCAATCAAAGTTGATTTTGAGGCCTATGCAACCTTTCATCTTCAATGAGCCCTTGACTTCCCTCGGCAAAGCTCTGAATACTCGTGCCAAATTTTTACGGCATCCGTGGTGGAGGGACGATGAAACGGCTGGCAACTCGGTTTCTTTGCGGATATTACTTACCTGCATTGCTTTGAACATCGGTTGGAGTCAGGGATCGACAGCGCAAATCAGCGGCACAATAACGGATTCGAGCGGTGCGATCCTGCCTGGAGTTGAGGTTACAGCGACTCAAACAGAAACGGGAGTTACGCGGAGCGCGCTGACGAACGAAACAGGAGCTTATGTTTCACCGAACCTGCCCGTCGGACCCTACAAGATCGAGGCGGCGTTGATGGGGTTTCGTACTTTTGTGCAGACGGGTATCGTGCTGCAGGTGTTCGTGGGATGACGGCGGCACAGATGTTCGTCACATCGTGAACGCGACGGGAATCATCAATGTTCCGAAATTTTCGAAACCTGTGATGGATATCCTCGCCAGCAATTGGCGCGTATCAGGCATTTTGAATGTCGCTTCGGGCAGCGCATTTACGGTTGTAAGCGGCGTCGATGCCGCATTGAACGGCAAGAATGCGCTGACGCAGTACGCCAATCAGGTTGCGGATAAGGTTTACGGCAATCAATGTACCGACGATCTTAGAAAAAGTAGCGGTTTCACTTGCCTATGGCTCAATCCCGCCGCATTCGGAAGGCCCGCCGATGGCGCGTTCGGGAATCTGCGCCCCGGTACTGTTTACGGCCCAGGGAATTGGACGCTCAATGCGGGATTGTCGCGTACTTTCCGGATCAAAGAAGCGCAGAACATTGAATTCCGTGCAGAAGGTACGAACGTCCTCAATCACGCGAACTTCCTGAACCCCAACGGCAATATTACGAACTCGCAGTTCGGCCGCATCCAGAGCGCGCTCCCGGGACGTGTGATGCAGTTCGGGTTGAAGTACCTGTTTTAGATCCTGCATCTCAAATTCAAAATTCGAAGTCTGAAATTGGACGGTGCGGCTGACTCCCCCGGTCCAATCTACAATTTCGAATTTCGAATTTGAGATGCAGGATTCGTCCAATTTCAGATTCCGACGCCGTATGGCATCAGAAACCAATGGCCCCTTTTGCCCGCTTGAAATAACATTCTTCCCACTCGGGAGGTGACCGTGTCAGAGCTATCCAGCAAATCGAATAAGAAAGCCGGCCGCCGTAGATTTTTGAAGGGGGCCGCGGCTTCTGCCGCCGCTCTAGTGGCAAAGGGTACGACGGAACCGGCGCAGGCAGCGCCACCGATGCGTCCAAGCGTTGCGCGGCCAACCGAAGCGGCGGCGTTGGCGGAAGCGGGGCTTGCAACACCCGTGTCGGCTGTCGTTCAAGGGAGTGTTCCGGCTTCGGCAGCCACAACAGTTCCGGCTTCGGATTTCATGGTTGATGTGCTGAAGACGCTCGATTTGGACTACATCGCGGTGAATCCGGGTTCCGCGTTCGACGGCTTGCATGAGTCGCTCATTAATTACGGCCAAAACAAAAAACCGGAAATGTTGACGTGCCTGCACGAAGAGCAAGCCGCGGCCATCTCTCACGGTTATGCAAAGGCAGCCGGCAAGCCGATGATGATTGCGGTGCATGGTACGGTGGGGTTGCTTCACGCCTCGTTCGGTATCTTCCAGGCCTGGTGTGATCGTGTGCCGATGCTCGTGGTTGTCGGCCAGAACCGGAATCCGACCAGCGTTATCAATCGCCCTCACAGCGCTCAGGACATGGGCGCCATCGCACGCGACTACACGAAGTGGGATGATGAAGCAACGAACTTGGATCGTTTTGCAGAAGCCGCCATAAAGGCGTACACGATAGGCCGGACGCCGCCAATGGGTCCAACTTTGCTGGTTGTCGATTCGGCGCTTCAGGATTCGCGAATCGCGGATCGTGCCCGACTACGCGTTCCATCGCTTGCGTTGCCCGCACCTCCTCAAGGTGATTCCGCTGCCGTTAAAGAAGCCGCGCGGCTTCTCGTTAATGCCGAGACTCCTCTGATCACGATTGGAAAACTGGCGAGGACGCCCAAAGGTTGGGATCTGATGATCGAACTCGCGGAGTTACTGCAGGCGCCGGTGTTTGTCGGAACGTATGGATCCTGGCAGGACTTTCCAAACCGGCACAAGCTCTACGGCAGGGGCGGGCCAGGGTATCGGCAGGATGTAACGCTAGGACTCGAGCTCAATGACATGGCCGCCGCCGCGCGAACCGCGAGGACCAACGGCGGGAAGACGATCAGCATTTGCGCCGAATATTTGTCGCAAGGCCGAAATATTCACGACTATGGGAACTATTCGGAGGTTGATGTGGCGATTGCTGCCGACGGAGAGGCCACGCTGCCCTCGCTGATCGAAGAGATCCGTCGCCAGGTCACGCCCGACAAACGACGCACCATGGATGCGCGGGGCGCTAAAATCGCCGCGGCCCATCGGGAGGAGCGCGTTAAGCAACTTGAAGAAGCGCGATTCGGCTGGGATGTTAGTCCGATCAGTATCCAACGAATGATCGCCGAACTCGGTGCCCAGATTAAAAACGACGACTGGAGCATCGGCTCGGGCCACCAGTTCACCGGGGACTGGCAGCGCGTGTTGCTGAACTTCGATAAGCATCATCGTTACAACGGCGACTGTGGTGGCTTCGGTATCGGATACGACACACAGGCGGCCGTCGGTGTGGCACTGGCAAACAAAGGGACAGGCCGGTTGACTGTTGCCGTTGTCGGTGACGGCGATCTGAACTTCGGCCCGGGCGTTCTTTGGACCGCCGCACATCACAAGATTCCGCTGTTGTTTCTTGTTCACAACAACAGGGGATATCAAGCAGAAGTGATGATTGTGCAGCGCATGTGTTCTCAACGGGGCAGAGGAACCGATCACGCGCATATCGGAACCGCGTTGAACGATCCGGAGATCGATTACAAGAAAATTGCGCAAGGCTATGGACTGTATGCAGAAGGGCCCATCGCAAATCCGAACGATCTCGCTCCGGCGTTGCAACGTGCCTTGGCCCGTGTGCGTGCCGGGGAACCGGCGCTCGTCGATGTCGTTTCGCAAGCACGGTAAGATGGGAAGGGAACACAAAAGCAGAAAAGGCACAAACGAGGTGGGCATGAAAATCGGTGCTTTAATCGCAGTCATTATCGTTTCGGCCACTGCGATGAATGGGCTGTCGCAAGATTCCGCGGCCGTGACTGGCAACGTCGAACGTGGCAAGACGCTTTTCACGGCGACATTGAAGTGCGCGTCCTGCCATGGTACGACGGCGGTTTCGGGATCGCCGCGCCTCGTGCCGATGCGGCGGAGTCAGGCCGAATTTATCGCGTTCGTACAAAAACCGACAGTGAACGCGATGCCGGCCTTCGCCGATCAGTCTCCGCAGGCGCTCGCCGATGTCTACGCTTATATCAAGTCTGTACCGGTTCCCTCTCCTCCGCCTGTGCAGAACATCCCGATCTTAAATGACGTGCTCAAGACAATTCCATGAAGCGTTTTCTGTTTGCCCTAATTTTCTTTTACTGTGCCGACTTCACGTTTGCCCAAAGCGCCGCGACGCCATCGCCTCGCGCCTTGCTCGACAAGTACTGTGTCACCTGTCATAACGAGAAACTAAAAACCGCCGGTCTTACGCTAGACAAGATGGATCCGGTACGGGTTGCGGATCAAACCGAAGCGTGGGAAAAAGTGGTGCGTAAACTCCGCGCCGGCATGATGCCTCCGCAAGGGGTGGCGCGCCCCGATGCCTCCGCCTACGAATCATTGACCCTGGCATTGGAGACTGAACTCGATCGCGCTGCCGCGGCAAAACCAAAGCTGGCAGCTCCTGGAGTCCACCGCTTGAATCGCACTGAATATGGGAACGCGATTCGCGACTTGCTTGGACTCAATATCGATGCCGCTGCGTATTTGCCGGCGGACGACTCCAGCTACGGGTTCGATAACGTTGTGAGCGGCCTTCAGGTCTCGCCTGCGCTAGTCGAAGGCTATGTTTCCGCAGCTTCCAAGTTGAGCCGCATCGCTCTGGGCCATGAGACTGCACCTAACCGAAAGGTTTACCACGTTCGAGAGGATTATTCTCAGGAGGACCACGTCGAAGGACTGTCGTTCGGCACTCGCGGCGGTATGCTGATCAAGCATTACTTCAACGCCGACGGCGAGTACTCGATTTCCTGGGAACCGGTTCGTACGACGGTCGGCTCGTTATACGGGGGAGACAGTGAAGAGGAGCAAGTTGAGCTCACAATCGATGGAGAAAGAATCAGACTTTTCAAAATCGGCAAGGATGTTCCTATCGCAACCAATCGCGATCGAAATGAAACACGCGTCATTGTGAAAGCCGGTGAACACCATGTGGGACTCTCTTTTATCGCCACGACGTATGTCCCGAAACTCGACCTGAACCGCCATTATCGGCGCAGCATTCTGGACGACAATCTGATCGACGGCTTCACCTTCACACCTCAGGTGAGCTCTGTCACAATTGAGGGTCCTATCAACGCACTCCGCGCTGAGGACACCGTCAGCCGTAAGAAGATCCTGATCTGTAACCCCGCTCCCCGCGAGGAAGTCGCGTGCGCCGAGAAAATCCTTAGTTCCCTGGCACGGAAAGCGTATCGGCGCCCTCTTACGCCAGCCGACTTGAAAACTCTTATGGGCTTTTACGAGATGGGGCGAAAGGGAGGGGCCTTCGAGGATGGAATTCAAAATGGATTGCAGTTCATTCTGGCGCATCCCGAGTTCGTATTTCGAACCGAGCTCGCAGCGTCAAATGTGAAGGCGGGCGAAGCCTATCGCGTCCCGGACCTGGAACTGGCTTCACGGCTGTCGTTTTTCCTTTGGAGCACCGGACCGGATGACGAACTTATCGACCTGGCCGTGCAGAGAAAACTCAAAGATCCGTCCGTTATGGAAAACCAGGTCCGGCGTATGCTGCGTGATCCACGCTCACAAGAGCTCGTGAAGAATTTTGCAGGCCAGTGGCTTGAGCTACGAACCATGCAGAGCTCAACCCCGGAAGGCGTGATCTATCCGGATTTTGATGACAATCTGCGGCAAGCGATGCGAGCCGAAGCCGAAATGTTTTTCGACAGTATGCTACGTGAAGATCGCAGCATGCTGGACTTGCTAACAGCGGACTATACATTCGTCAACGAACGCCTGGCCCTACATTACGGAATCCCGAACATTTATGGGGCGCAGTTCCGTCGCGTGACATTGGAAGGAGATTTGGCTGTCCGGCGAGGATTGCTGGGTAAAGGCGCGATCCAGCTGGTGACCTCAATCTCAGACCGTACTTCACCGGTCCAACGAGGCAAATGGGTGTTGATGAATATCCTCGGAACAGTGCCACCCGATCCGCCGCCTAATGTTCCGGCTCTCAAGCCAAATGGAGAAAAACTCGTGGCGGAGCAAACCATGCGGCAGCGCATGGAGGAACATCGCGCCAATCCTGCGTGCGCCAGTTGCCACAAGATGATGGACCCTATCGGTTTCGCTCTCGAAAACTTCGACGGCATTGGAAAATGGCGAACTACGGAAGCAGGTCAAAAGCTGGATGCTTCCGGCCAGTTAGTCGACGGCACGAAGATCGACAGCGTAGCCAGTTTGCGGGAAGCGCTGCTTCGGTACTCGCCGCAGTTTATGCGCACCGTCACGGAAAAGCTGCTGACGTATGCTCTCGGACGGGGTGTGGATTACGAAGACATGCCTACAGTCCGATCGATCGTTCATGAGGCCGCTAAAAACGATAACCGTTTCTCAGCGGTTGTGTTAGAAATCGTTAAAAGCGCACCGTTTCAGATGAATAGAAAGCCTTAGGGGGAAATTTGAAATTGAACGATTCCTGCACCTCAAATTCCAAATCCGAAATTGAGAATTGGACGGTTAAATCTCCAATTTCGGATTTCGAATTTGAAATGCAGGATTCGTCCAATTTACGATTTCCTATTTTGAACTAAAGGAATAACAACATGTTTCTGACAAAGAAACACATACCGCGCCGCACTTTCCTTCGAGGCGCGGGCGTCACGTTGGCCCTTCCTCTCCTGGAATCCATGTTTCCAGCTCTGGTCCCGCTAGGAAAGGCACAAACACGGATTAAGGTCCCGCGTTTCGTAGGCATCTTTAATCCGCATGGATGGGCACCCGAATATTGGGCCATAAAGGATGACCAGCTCTCCACGCTGCCTTTTGTACTGGAACCCATTGAGCGATGGAAAGACTCCTTCACCGTGATCAGTGGTCTCGATGCGACTTCGTCGATGCCGCCGGCCGGCATGACGGGAGGCGACCATTCCCGGAGTGCTGCGGTATTCAGCGGTGTTCAACCAAAAAAGACTGTCAGTGCCGACATTTATCTAGGGACGACGATCGATCAGTTTATTGCTCAAAAACACGGACAGGAGAACGCTCTACCTTCGATTCAACTGGGAATCGAGGATCAGAGTTCTCTTGCGACTTGTCCCTGGGGCTATAGTTGCGCTTATGTGAATTCGGTCTCCTGGTCGGGCCCAACAAAGCCTCTTCCGCACGAAGCGAATCCACAAGTCGTTTTCGAGCGATTGTTTGGTGATGGAAGCAATTCAACCGAACGGATGGCGCGCAAACAGGCGAAGGGCAGTCTTCTCGATGCCGTATCGCAAGAGGTAGCGCGCCTGAACAAGAGTTTGCCTGGAACTGACCGTACTCGATTGAATGAATATTTGGATGATATCCGGGAGATCGAGCGCCGGCTGAATAACGTGCAGAAGTCTTCCGATTTATCTCCCGACGCACAGGTCCCATTCGGAATACCCGAGTCTTTTAGTGAACACATTAATCTGATGTGGGATCTCCAATCACTCGCATTTCAGGCAGACATAACGCGCGTTTCTACTTTGATGTATGCGCACGATGTAAGTATGCGCAGCTATCCCGAATGCGGTGTCACAACGGCGAATCATGCAGCGTCGCATCATGGCGCCGCCCCGAAGCGTGTTGAGGACTGGGCCAAGATCAATCGGTATCATGTGCAATGCCTCACGCATTTTATCGACAAGCTGAAAAGTACGAAGGACGGTGAAGGCAGTTTGCTGGATCACACGCTGATCTTATGGGCAAGCAATATGGGTGATGGCAATCTGCACAGTCACAAAGAGGTGCCGAACATGCTGATCGGCGGCTCATCGCAAGGTCACAAGGGCGGCCGCCATCTTAAGGCCACCGGCACCACGGCGAATCTTTTGCTGACCGTACTCCAAATGTTTGGAGTCGAGAAAGACATTATCGGAGACAGTACCGGCCCGCTGGCGTTGAGTTAGAAAAAATCAGGAATGGAAGACAAAAACACATTGGCAAAACACAAGAAGCAAAAAAATAATACGGTTTGTTTAGCTTGCGCTTTTTGTGTGCTCGTTTTGTGCTTCTTGTGTTCCGCTCCTGTTCCCTCGATCGCTGCAACGAATTCTATCGCGGATGCCGCAATGAAGCGGGACGGCGAAACCCTTCGCTCGCTCCTGCAAACAAAAGTAGACGTCAATCTTTCGCAGGCCGACGGCACGACTGCATTGCACTGGGCCGTGCGATGGAACGATACCGAGACCATTCGAGCTCTCATTAAGGCGGGCGCGAATCCCTCAAAGGCAAACCGCGCGGGAGCAACACCGCTTTTTCTAGCGGCAGTCAATGGGAGCGCTTCGACAATTGAGCTTCTTCTGAATTCAGGCGCGAACTCGAATCAGCCTGTCTTGTCTCATGGCGAGACAGCGTTGATGATGGCCGCTCGAGCGGGCAAACCGGACGCGGTAAAAGTCCTTCTGGATCATGGTGCACTCGTCAACGCGACTGAGGACCTTCGAGGCACCACTGCTCTGATGTGGGCCGCTGAACAAAACCAAGCCGACGTACTTCGACTGTTGGCCGAGCGCGGCGCTGAGGTTAATGCCCGTTCAAAAGCTGTTGCATTGATTAAACGCGGAGGACTGGGTTTCGCGCGCCCTGGTCCAGACGGTGCGATTCCACTCGCGGACCCCATCGGCGGCCTCACTGCCTTATTGTTTGCTGTGCGCGAGGGAGCTCTTGCCGCCGTGCGCGTGCTGCTTGAAAAGGGAGCAGACATCAATCAAACATCGGTTGACGGCAGTGCGCCCATGCTCGTTGCCGTTCAAAATGGACATTACGAGATTGCTCGATTGCTCCTTGATCGAGGCGCCGATCCCAACCTGGCGAACGCGAAGGGATGGACGCCTCTTTATCTTGCTGTCAAGAACCGCAATCAAGAAACGACGGCTATCCCGGGTCCTAACAACGATGGCGTTCTGCCTTTCATCAAGGTTCTTCTGGATCGCGGAGCAAACCCAAACCTCCGAATTACCGAAGAAACCGAAGTGCATCAGGGAATGACAGCGCTCTGGCTGAAGGAGCCTGGCGCCACACCCTTGCTGCGCGCCGCGTTATGTGGGGACCTGACTGTCGTGCGGCTTCTGATGGCGCACGGAGCCGATCCATTGATACCGACATTCGATCACACTTCCCCGTTGATGGTCGCCGCTGGAGTCGGGTGGGCCGATGGCATGACTCACGAGTATTCCGATAGTGAAACTCTAGAGCTGGTCAAACTGCTGGTGGACTCGGGTGCAATCGTAAATCAGGCAAACGATCACGGAATCACGGCTCTCCACGGCGCAGCTTATAAGGGAGCCGACAAAGTCGTGCTGTTCCTGGTCGATCGCGGCGCGGACCTAGCTGCCAAGGACAAAGGCGAGGACTATGGCTTCGGCGCAAGCACCGTGCCTATGACACCACTCAACTGGGCCGAAGGCGTACCAATCGGAATGTCATCTGCGATCTACCACCCGACGACGGTGACTTTGCTGACTCGATTAATGCAGGAAAGAGGAATCCCGGTAGTCAGCAACACCTTTCACGGGCAAAAACGGTAGACGCGTTATGAAAGAGAGAATTTGAGATTGGACGAATCCTGCATCTCAAATTCGAAATCCGAAATTCGAAATTGAACTTCGGTAGTCCTGCGAGTGGGTCCGGTCATGACGTCGCGAGGTTCAGCTTGGAGCAAATCGGAGAAACGTGGATGGGCGCAAGCGATCCCAAACAGACCAAACGTTCATCAAGTGATCCCGATTTCGGCGGATCAGCGAGTGCTGATTGCTAATTTTTGAAACGGGTTCATGCTCTAGTTCCAGATTCGTTCTTTACAGATTTCCACGATACAGATCGAATCCACAGTTCGATTCGCAGGGGGAACCGGCAATCCTCGTTCGGTCATCAGCTTTCGCAGCAGCGCGGCCGCTTCGGGGCGGTTCACTGCGGATTGGACGCCGAAACGGACGAGGCCATCGGCATAGTCCAAAGCCTCCCATGTATGGCCCGCGATGGTCGAAACCAGTGTCTCGGTATCGCGGCTGCCCTTGTCCCGCGTATCCAGCTTGGCGCCGTGATCAACCAGGATTTGAATGACTTCTGTTCTTCCCTTTGCTGCCGCCACCATTAAGGATGTGCGTCCGTCACCGTTTGCGGCATTCGGGTCCAGACCTAGCTCCAGCAGGAATTTAATCGTTTCGACGTTGGCTTTTGGCGAGTGCTCGTACGTGACGCCATCAACCCAACCCATCCCGGCCGCCGCGGTCAAGGCCGTATCGTCATGATCGGTTTTGATCATCGGATCGGCTCCATGCGCCAACAGCAGCTTCAAAACCTCGAGGTCGCTGGATTGCGCCGCCCGAATGAATGGCGTAGCGCCGGCCTCCTGGAACCACTGCATGGTGAAGATGGTTCTCGTAAGCGTGTTGTCTTTGACTCGAACATTTGGATTTGCGCCGTGATCCAGTAGGAATTTGATGAATTCCAAATGGTCCGTGTCGGGCCTCGGCACAGGGAAGTCGCCACCCTCGATGTTGGCGTTGTCGACCGCCAGGTACAGGGGCGTCCAAGTGCCTTTATTGGGCTTGTTGATATCCGCACCGTTTTCGATGAGAAACTTGGCGAGCTTGTAATGCCGATTGTTAGTCGCTGTCAACAATGGAGTCCAACCGTACTCCGTGGTTTGGTTGATGTCGGCACCAGCTCCAAGCAAGAGCTTCGAGGATTCAATATCGCCTTCGCGGGCCGCAAGCACCAACGGTGTAAGTCCACCGCCTCCTGTTCCCACAAGGCCGGCGATGATGACATCGGTGTCGTCCTCCTGTTGCGCTGCGGCGGCTCGTTGTGCGGCTGTCTGTTGGCCTGCGCCTGCCTGGCCTGCAGGTGCCTGGCCCGCGCCTGCGGGTGCTTGCTGTCCGAACGCTTGTCCAAAGGATGTGACGTCTCCGATGCGTCGAACGGCAATAGTACCGTTCTTCTGTTCGATCTCGAGTTGTTCCTCGTATGTCCGACCGGCTTTCGCCGCCTCTGCACGGACCCGATTTGCCGCTTCCACACGAGCGGCGTTGACGCGATTCGCCATGTAATTTCGAGGCAGCCCGGCGCCTCCAGATTTCGCGGCCACGTTGGCCTTGCCGTCAATCAATGCGGCAACGGCTTCGGGATGGCGTTGTTCAACGGCCCACATCAATGCCGTCGTACCGCGAATAGGTTCTGCTGCGTTAACGTCAGCTCCGGCCGCGATCAGCAACGTGATTGCTTCGGGATTGCCGTTCCGCGCCGCTAGCATCAACATCGTTTCACCGGCAGGCCCTTTCTGCTTGGCATCTGCGCCCGCTTTGAGCAACCGGTCGATCATCGTTGGATTGCCGTACAGGGATGCCATATGCAGCGCAGTGACACCTTCACGGTTCTTGGCGTCAACTTGAGCGCCGGCTTTGATGAGCAAATCGAGAGAATCCAAGTCCGCCCGATATATGGCCCAGTGCAACGCGGCAGTGCCATCAGTCTGGCGGGCATTAACATCCGCCTTCTGTTGCAGCAACGAGACCAGGCGTGCTTTGTCACCCTTCATTACGGCATCCGCAACATCGCTGCGGCCCGCACCGAAGGTCATTGCAGCGTTGGAAAATAAGATAACAGCGAGAATTACAGTATGAAATGTGCGCATGAAAGCGAATTTATAGGCTGTAGCAACACCTGTCAACAGGGATGGGTACTTACAGCTTCAGCCGCTGCGCGGCTGAAGCTTACTGCTGTCGGCCGCTGGACTTGGTCACATCTTGCGCGGCGCTGGACATTCCATCTTCCCAACTGCTCCATCCGGAATTCATACCGTAAGGAGCCCTTTGCAGGATGGCTTCAATCTGCCGGATTTTACCTTTCTCGATCTTGAACATCTCTGCGAGTTGCCATGTCCATGGATCCGGCGGACCGCCTGTGACCGTTCGACCGTCCGGCGTTTTGAATGTTCGATCCTTACCTAGAGCGTGGTCGAAAAATGCAAAACTGAAAACCAGTCCACGTTCCCGATCGACAGCGACGAATCGGCGGTCGTGGATACGCCACACGAAATGGATCAATCCGGATTCAAACTGCTCTTTGCAACTCCAGTTAGAGGAATACGAGTTTGCCGTTTTGGGATCGGGCCGTGTTTCCCCGCTGCGGACGGGTACGTTTGTCGAAAGTGAACCGTTTTCGATTCGGTTGCAATCGTCCGTAAAAGGATAAATCCCCTTGCCGTCGTTCTTCTCCATTCCTGAAAAGTACATGTTTGCGACCTTGATCAGTTCTTCACGCGACATCCGCTCCGCCGGAGGAATCACTTCCGTGAAGGACGCGTGAGGCGTACCTAACTTCTCCATATTTATTGCGGCACCTGTCGGCGGTCCCGGTGGAGCACCTCGGCCGGCATTTGGAACAGTGCTGCGGACCAGCAACGTTTCGATCTCCGTGATCTGCCGGTTTTCAATCCTCAGACGAAGTGCTATCGCAGTAGGGAGTCCTTCGGGGCCACGGGCTTCCTCTCGGACTGTTCCAATGAAGGCTACCTGGCCGGCTTCGGGATCGGCGACGACGATTTTGTATTTACCTTTGGCTGTAACCGTCTTCCAGTGAGCATCCCCGATATCCAGCCTTATCCCGTTCTCGGTGAACTTCACATTTCTCGCGAGCGGTAGCAGTTTCGGATCATGAGCGATTACCGCATCGAGATATCGGTCCACGAATCCTTCCAAACAAGCGCGATCGCAAGATCCGCTTTGTGCATACAAATGAGGACCGGGAATTACGATGAGCAGCAGAGTTACTGCAATAGCGGTTACGGACTTTCGCATCAGCGTTACCTTCAAAAGTTGAGGCGCAGCTGCGCCTGGAATTGACGATGCAAGTTCGTCTTCGCATCGGCACCCGTGATGATACCGAAGTTTGCAGCATTGGTGTTCACCAGTGGGTGGTTCGTTAAAACGTTGGCTGCGGGTGCCGTCAGGATATTCGGCTCGGGGTGATTGAACACGTTCGTAATGTCGAGTCGAAATTGGAGGTTCTTTGTCTCGGTCAGCTTCACGGATTTTGCAACATTGGCATCAAAACGCCACCGGCCCGGTGCTTCGGCCGAGCTCATCCCAAGTGTTCCGCGGTTTCCTGGAAGCGGATTCTGAAGCAGAATCTGTCCGGTCGTTGCATCCGCGATGGCGTTTAAACTGCAAGCGGCCCGCAAGTTGTCCGAGGTCGTTACATTAGCGCACTGCGGATCGACGACGGGTTTCAATTTCCCGTCCATGAAGTACGTTCCGCTACTGGCACCGTTCGCAAAATTGGCTTTGCCATGGATATCGAATGGACCGACGATATCCGGCGTTCCGTTGGCATACAGCGATTGATGACCGGTGGCAACAAACCCTCTAGCTGCGTCCGCGGCATTAAAAGTCGAAATCGTGATCGGCACTCCGGTGTTTAGATTCACGATCCAACTTGTTGACCAGTTCTCGAGGATTCGAGCGAGCGCTCCGGTAGTAGTTCCAAAGAAAGCCCGGTTGGGCCCGATAGGCAGCGTGAAGGTTCCATTCGTTCGAAAGTCGTGCCGGATATTGTCGGAAAGGGGAGCGTAATCCGCATGCCGATTTCTGGGATCGGTGAATGTGCGGCCAACTTCCCCGAACACACCGAGGTTCTTGCTCCAGGTGTAAGTAGATTGCAAATTGATGCCGCGCGTTGGCCGCATCGTGAAGGCCATCGCCAACGAGTGATAGTTATTCGTGTTGCTGCTGGCGAGCATGTGTGCCTGTCCAAACTGCGGATTTGTTCGGATGAAATTCTCCGGAAACCCGTTGAGCTTAAGCACCGCACCGTTGACGCCTGCAGGGATGGGCGGAAGAGTACTGTTTCCGACGAACGACGTATTGTAGTTAAGAAGATCCACTATCGCCGCGAGATCGGCGTAATTTCCATTAGCGAGATTGGTGCGCATATTACCGTTCACGCCGGCCGCGGACGCAGTTGACGACCGCATCTGCAGACCGGCCGTTTGCGGTACACCACTGAAATCCGTTCCTATGGCACCGAAACCTGTGCCGGCAATGTTGACGCCGTTGAACATTCGATTCAAGAGATCCGACTCGCCGCCGGCACGTACAGCGTCGAAGGCTTCCTTTAGCCCATTCGTGAGGAAGTTCGTCTGATTGATTTGAAGCTGAGCGTTCCACTGTTTTCTTCCCAATGTGCCGAGGTATCGAGCGTCAACGGTCATATTGGATCCGATACTCCGGGTTACCGAGAGCGTGATGTTTTCCACGTACGGGTTCACGAGACCGGGCTGTGGAATATAGACCTGTTGTGTACGGTCCGACAGCGGCACAGGTTGCATGGGTTTGATGATCGTCGGCACCGGAACGAACGAGGGCAGCTTCGACAGATCCAGGTACGCATTGGCACCGCTGTCCCCCTGATAGTTGGCTGCCAGGGTACTGCCCGGCGTAACCTGCGTTTGCGTCAGCGAATTGAAAGAGGGAAGTCCGTTGTACGTGATTTGATAACCGCCGCGCACTGTTGTCTTGCCCGCGCCAAACCACGGCACTTGCCAGGCAAATCCGACAGCAGGACCAAAATTGTTCCAGTCGTTAGGAAAGTAAGACTTGTTCGGGTTTGGAGAATTTTTGCCGACGTATTCGAACACCGTCTGAGGGGCGCGGATTCCAGGATTCCACCAGTCGGCCCAACTTCGGCCCGAGACGCCAAAGATTGCCTCGGGGCCGTCGGTTGGAAGAGGCATCATGCCGAAGCCGTCATAGATGGATCCGTACCAATCCCAGCGCAACCCTAGATTGAGCGTGAGGCTTGGTAGAACTTTCCAATCGTCTTTGAAGAACAGACTGAACTCATTCCTGTGCGTATCGCGAACACGCTGTGGAAATGTTTTGTAGTCGTCGAACTGATCGAGGTTGTTGGGATCCTGCATGTAATAGAACTGAGTCACCTGAGCGAGAGATCCAGAGAGGAAACTCAACAGATTTCGCATACGCTGGTTGTTTCCCGTGGTTGCGCTGCCTACCAGTCCCGGCATGTTTGTATTGCTGATTGCCGTATTCGATATCGCAGCGTTCGGAGCGTCGCCACCGATTCCGCGGGGGATACTCGTGTTGTTTCCGACGCCCGAGTCCTCTCCAAGCGAATGAGACAGGCGAACCTCGCCACCGAATTTGAAAGAGTGTTTGGATTTCGTCCAACTTAACGTGTCGGCCCATGACCATTGGTTCGTGACATCGTTGTACGTGGAAGTCGTGTTCAGGAATGAATTTTGGAAATTGACCTGACCAGTGCCCAGCCCGATGAATGTGGGATAGCCGCTATAGTTTGGGAAAAACGCCTGAGCCGGAGCGCCGTTGTCTGGATCGGTCAAGCCGTTGTAGCTGTTTCCGCCCGTTCGTCGCATTCCTGAACGGAACTCGTTCACGATATTCGCCGAGAGTGTCGACGTGAAATTCAGCGCGAGCAGTTGCGGGTTGCGGAACCGCTGTCCCCGGAAACCTGTCGGTAGCGTCTCGAAATTAGCGGTACCGAAGGAGTGTTCGTAAGTGTAAGTACCGCTCACCTTGTGGTTCTGGTTGAAATTGTGATCGATCTTGAAGTTAATCTGCTTGCGGGCGAGCATATCCGGACGAGTGATGCCGTTATCGTTCAGCTGGAATATGCTCTCGCTTCCGTTGCGTTCGTTTCGGACCCATCGTAAACCGGCGGTATTTAGACCGTCACCGATTTCATAGTTATTCGGAAGCGACATTGCATCCAATTCCTTTTTAACGAACCCCGTCGAGTCCATCGCTCGTCGGTATGTGTCCCATGCCGAATTCGGCTGCACTTGTGCATCGGAGCAATCCGGCGTGGTGGGATTGTTCAAAAGTCGGCCGAATACGCTCTGGTAACGAAGCGCTCCGGTAAACGGTGTACCGGTTGGGTTGTCGGCGGGTGTAAGAGGCTTACCCAGACCGTCCACGACGGCGATCGTCGGAGTGCTGCCTCTATCGGTGATCTGGATAGCGTTTCCGTTGTTCCAATTATCGAAATAACGAAAAACGCCGTTGCGCGCGCACGGTGTGAGGACCATGGCGTTCTGCGTCGTGCGGATGTTGACTAACGCCTGATCCCAGAGAGCAAAGAAGAAGGTCTTGTTTTTAACGATCGGGCCGCCACCGCTGACGGTGTAGTTGTGTACGTTATGCCAATCCGGAGCCGTCGGTTTCCAGGCACCAGTTCTGGGATCGATGTCATTGTTGTGATCCCACGTGTTCGCGTCGAGGGCGCTGTTACGCACGTTCCAAACCGCGGCGCCTCGAAATTGATTGGTTCCCGATCGTGTCAGGAATTGTAGCTGCGCATTGCCGCGTCCCATTTCTGCATCGACGGGCGCCACGATGACCTTGACTTCGCCGATCAGCTCCGGACTCATGTGCGTCGCGGTCAGTGCGTTTGCGGTCCAACGCGCGCCGCCGGAAGCCTCGACCCCATCTCTCTGTATATTCGTCGTACCGAAACCGGAAAGACCTGCAAAACTTGCCCGGACGCCATTGTCCTGGACATTGATGCCGGGGATTAGACGATAAAAGTCCATTACGTCATTAGAAATGGTTGGCAGCGCTTGGACACTCGTCTGCGCCAGCACACCGCCGACGGATTGGCTCGAAGTGGCTAGTAGCGTGTCCGCAGCAACGGTCACTTCCACCGATTGCGCTTGTGTTCCGACCTGCATCGTGAAGTTCAGGCGAACCCGTTCCGCATTTCCCAATTTAACGTTCGTGTATGTCTGTTTCTGAAAGCCAGGCAAGTCGGCAGAGATCGTGTAATCGCCGGGAAGCAAGCTGGCGAACGTGTATGCGCCTGCCTCATTGCTTACTACAGTCGTAACAACACCCGTAGCACTATTGGTCGCTGTGATTCCCACACCTGGTAGCACGGCATTTGATGCATCGATAACAGTACCGCTGACGGTAGCATTCGCGGACTGGCCGAATGCCTGCAAACAGAGAACGGAGAATAGTAGGATCGAAGCAGCAATGATTTTTTGCATATGGACCTCTGGTTGGGGAAGGAACACAAGAGGCACAAAAGGCACAAAAGGAGAGAATTTCCTTTTGTGCCTTTTGTGCCTCTTGTGTTTCGTTTTAAAAGACGTACTTCAAGGCGAACTGCATAATCCGCGAGTCTCTTGCACTTCGGATCTGCCCGAAAGTCTGTGGGGTACCGAAGTTAGCGCTTATGCCGCCCTGAGAACATCCGGCGACCGGCGCGCCGGTTGCATCGAGAGAGCAGCCGGGCCTGAAACTGTTTGTGACGTTGTAAGCTTCGGCGCGGAACTCTAACCGCTGACTTTCTTTGATTGGGAATGCGCGTGAGAGCGCCATATCAAACGACCACTGCTTCGGGGCGCGAACCGTTCTTGGCAGGACGTTACCCAACGTACCGATTACGGGTTGCTGGAATGCGTCCTTGCTGATCCATTGAGTCAATGGCCGGCCCGATTTATCGCCATAAGGGTCGGCGAGCACCTGCAAGACGGGTTGCGTTGACGGCGCCGTGCCGTTGCGCGCGGTGTCGGCGTTCGTCCCTGAAGTAACGGACAGCCACGGCCCGCTGCTGAGTCGATAGATTGGGGCAAATTGCCAGTCCGACAAGATTATCCGCGTCCATTTGTCGTTAAACCGCGGGATTTGTGCAACGCCCGTCAAATTCAGAACATGCCGGCGGTCCGATGTGCAATTCGTGATGCCCCGATCTCGATCGCCGACATAGATGTACGTATTGAGCGAGTCGTACAAATTTCCGTTCAACGTGTCCTGATCCGAGGCTAGGCAATGCGACCAGGTGTAATTGGCGCTGAGCGTAACGCCGCGGGAAGCTCGCTTCCGAACATCCAGCAGCATTCCGTTGTAACTCAATTTCCCGACGCTCTGGTATTCAGCAAGAGCACCAACAAACTGCCCAGTCTGCTGGAAATCGACCAGTGAAAGGATTCGCCGGTTGTTGGTGTTGGTTGTCGTTGAACACACCGCATTGGCAGTGGTCTTGAATGTGTAACCCTGCGCGAAGCAATTGCCGCTTGCGTCCGCGTTTCCCGGGAAAAAAATCGCCGGGTTTAAGGGCGCAGTCACTAGCATATGGTTTACGTGGCTGCCGAGATAGCTGGCCGACGCGACGATGTCCTGGCCGAATTGATGCTGGATGGACAGATTCCAATTCTGCGCTTGCGATGGATCCAGGTGATATGGCATGACGGTCATCCCGCCAAACAGCGTGTAGTTGGCATTTTTGTCGTACGTGGCCGGGAAAGGGCTACCGTTGCAGGCGTTCAAACAACTACCCGTTCCCCACGGGTCGTCATACCTGGGATTGTTCACTGTGACGTCGTAATTGAACGGCGGTGAAATGGATGTCCATAGGTGGGCTTGGATATTCAGATAGTCGTACGCGATTCCGCCGGAGCCACGAACTGATGTCTTCCCGTCTCCCGTCACATCCCACGCAAAACCCAGTCTGGGCGCGAAGACGCCCCAACTCATCTCTCGGCCACGCTTTCCCGGATAGCCGGGATCGCCATCATAGTAGAAGCCGAGGGGTGCCTTCGTATAGACGGTACTGCGAATGCCCGCTGCGCGACGCTCCTCACTATAATTCTGGACGGAAGATTGCTTGAGGATTTCGGGAAGATCCGGTTCCCAGCGCACGCCATAATTGAGCGTCCATCTCCGCGACACTTTCCAGGAATCACTCACGTACAGCGCAGGCAGCCATTTTTTAACCCGATTGAAATTCGGGCTGGCCTGCCGGAACGAACTCATTCTGCCGAGCAAAAAGTCTGCGAGGCCAAATCCGGTGCGGCCTCCGCTGAACGTGAACACACCCATGGAGAACACATTACCCAGACTATTGGAGTCCCAATAGAAGACGGAACCGCCGACGCTTATTTGATGCGTTCCCTTTGTAAGCGTCACGTCAGTATTGAGCGACGAGGAAAATGTTCTGAGGCTGGAATCGTTTTCGGTCCCGCCGCCCAGGTTAAAACCGCCGGTAATGTTGGTCGTCGAGTAATTCGGCTGGTATCCCGTGTAGAGACCCTTGACACCGAGGTCCGCCATATTGAACATTTCGGCGCCGATGCGTTGAATCTTCGTGTAATTAGCCGCCAATCGTGTTGACGCCACGGTCTGCGGACTGATCAGCCAGGTATCGCCGAGCGCATACGACTGAGCCTTTTCTGTGCGTCCTCCGGTAGCCACCGTGAGGATGTTGTCCTTAGAGAAGCTGTTATACGGGACCGGTTTGTCGAGGTTCGTGAATAGTACGCGGCCCATTATGGAATGTTTTGGATTCAGCTGCCAATCGGCCTTGCCGAGATACTGTTGATCATTCTGGTGTACAGGACTGCCCCAGGTGACGGTGCCGCAGTCGTCTTGCGCTTTCGGCAAGTACGTCGCGACATTCAACGCCACCGGGTTGAACAATGCCGGATCAATCCGGTTGTTCGCAAAACCGGTGGGCGTTCCATCCACAGCGTCGGTCGCTCTGAGGGTGGCGTTCCGACAGGTAGGCGACACGACTGTAGAAAAATCACCTGCCAGCATGGCCGATGTCGGCACGAAGGATTGGTTACTTGCCGGATCTGTTCGGACGGTTGTGCCCTGAAATCCACCAAAGAAGAACAGTTTGTTCTTCAGGATTGGACCACCGACCGTTCCGCCGAACTGGTTCCGTTTGAGCGTACTCGGTTTCTTGTTGCCCTTCGAATCTACCGCGGCGAAATAGGGTGTCGCATTAAAGAGGTCATTACGCAAAAACTCGAACAGGTCGCCATGGATACTGTTCGTACCCGATTTGGTCACGGCATTGGCTTGGGCTCCTGAAGCGCCTCCCTGCGAAGCCGACAGAGCGCTGGTTTCTACTTTGAATTCTTGAAGTGCATCCGGGAAAGGAAGCGGCAGGCTCAGATTGTCGTACGGGTTCGTGTGCTGCGCGCCATCCAGCGAATAACGTACGCTTCCAGACAGGCCGCCGGCGACTCGAATGTTTTGCTGACCGGACAGACTGCGCGACGATGAACCATCGGGCGGCACGGTTGCCGCGCCTGAGAGCGTGACCAAGTCCGTGACGTTCCGGCCGTTCAGCGGCAGTTCGAGAATCTGCTTTGTTTCCATCACCTGCCCGACACCGGATTTCTGCGTCTCGACCAACGCGGTGTTGGCCTGCACTTCGATCTGTTCGGAAACCTGACCGATTTCGAGTGTTACGTTGAGGACTGGAGATGCATTGACCTCCAGGATGATGCCGCTTTGAACGAATGTCCGGAAACCGGGCAGCATCACTTCCAGTTTGTACGGGCCGGTCGGAAGACTGGGCAGGACGTAGACTCCGGACTCATTGCTGATGACGTTCCGAACTGTTCCTGTCGCGGTCTGTGTGGCTGTTATTTCTGCTCCCGGCAAGCGGGCTCCAGTGGGATCAACGACTGTTCCGCTGATCTGCGCTGTTCCCTGTGCCCACGCGGCTGTAGATGCAAACAAGAGACTCGCGGCTATGCCGGCCAATAAGGTTAGCTTCCCCATGGCACTTCCCCCCTTCAATGGATGTTTCTTATTGTTTCTCAACGAAAATGTAGGGCGACGATACAGCGTCGATGCCGAGTCAGTCAAAGGTTTTGATGTACACTGCCGGGATTACTTCAAGGAAAAATGCGATGAGTCATGGTGCGAAGCTGTCGCGGCGTGAGCTGATCAAATCCGGTCTGGGTGGGCTGGTGCTGGTTGGCGCGTCCGGAATTTCTGAATCTAAACCGCGCGGTGTCTGGGTCAAACCGGCGCAGTCCCGCGCGGATGGGGACCTCATCCTGGTAAACGGAAAATTCGTGGACGGACGCGGGATTGCCGGTTCGGCACTGACAATCAAGAATGGCCGAATCGTGAGTTTTGGACAGGTGACGGCGCTGGCCGCGAACGCCCCGGAAACAAGGACGATCGATCTCGGCGGGCGTACAGTCATTCCCGGCTTTTTCGATGCCCACGTGCACTACACACGGGCAGGAATTAACCCGGGCCACGAAGCGCGACGCATCGAGAGAGCGTTCTCCATCGCTGAGCTTCAGGAAGCCATTGCGCGGCGTGCGGAATCCGTCGCCGCGGGGGAATTCATCACCTGTATCGGCGGCTGGAATCATACACAGTTTGCCGAAGCACGCCGTCCCACGAAAGCAGAGCTGGATGCCGCGGCCCCGAAACATCCGGTCTACATTTCCGGGACAGGTGCAGGAACGGGTGCGATAACCAACAGCGCCGGCCGGGCATTTTTAATCGCAAAAGGTGTGAACGTTGATGAAGGCACCGGCGCGGTGTCATCGCCAAATGCCGCGGTCGCCGCTCTTCAGGCCGCGCAAACGGCAGAAGACCGATTGCGGGGAACTGCGGAATTGAATGCTCATGCAAACAGCTTGGGTTTAACCACAGTCCTTAATGCCAGCAATCTTGCGGATCAAGAGTACCCGCTTCGGCTTTGGCGGCAAGACAAGCTCACCATTCGTATGCGACCGCTCTTTTCCGCAGATTCGCCACAAGAGGCAGAAACGCGGATCATGAATAACTTCAGCCAGGCCGGTCGTGCGGTCGGTGACGATCTGTTCCGAGTGGCGGGCTTTGGCGAAAGAGTTGGCGGGAACGACACAATGTCGGCGTCCTTTGAGCCGACCGCTCGAGTGATTGCGAAGAACGGATGGCTGCTCCAGCAACACTCCATCACGCTCCAGGAAAACGACTTTCATTTGAAGGCGTTTCGTTCCATTGCCGATGATTATCCGATTCGAGATCTTCGCTGGTCCCTGCTTCATCTCCAAAGCATCGATTCGGCGCGGCTTAAATTGCTTATGGATCTCGGCGCAGGAGCAAGCGCTCAGACTTGGACGTACCTATCGGCAGCCGGTGGTCCACCGTTCCGGAGAATTTTGGACTCGGGAATCCATGCGGGTGTCGGCACCGACTCAACGAATGTCTCGGCACTCGACCCATGGCTGTCGCTCTTCTATATGACTACCGGTCGAAATGCTGCGGGGATGTTGACGAATGATGGCCAACAGATCTCGCGATTGGAGGCTTTGCGGCTCTATACCGAAGGCGCGGCCTGGTTCGCTTTCGACGATCACCACCTCGGATCGTTTGCCGAAGGAAAATACGCCGACCTCGCCGTCTTGAGCGACGACTATCTCACCGTTACCGATCAAAGGATTCGTAAGATCGAGTCCGTATTGACGCTTGTCGGTGGAAAGATTGTGCACGCGTCGGGACCGTTTTCTTAAAATTGGAAATTGGACGAATCCTGCACCTCAAATTCGAAATTCGAAATCGCAAATCGGACTCGACCGTACCGTCCAATTTCCAATTCCCGATTTCATTGGCATTAGCTGCCGGTCGGAACAATGCCCGCATTCTCCACCATCAGGATCACAGTTCGCTGGAGCGCGCGCGTGCGATGGACGATGCCTTTCGGGACCACGAACCCTTGCCTGGGAGCGAGTTCAACCGTTCGGTCTTGAAGATCGATCAATAGTTGCCCCTCGACAACGTAGAAAAATTCGTCGTCGGCGTCGTGTTTGTGCCAGTGGTATTCGCCTTCGACAACGCCAAGCCGAACAACGGACTCATTCACTTGACAAAGTGTTTGGTTGTACCACTTGTGAGGGCTGGCCTCGGCCAAGGCCTTCTCGTCGATCACCTGCAATGGTTCGTAAAGAACGTTCAATCGCGTTTCATATGGAAAATTCTGGGCTTTGCTCATGGTTGAATTCCTAGGTGTATTCTATCAACGTGCGACTTCTAGTTGTCTTTCTACTGGCATTAATGACGACGCAGGCGCGGTCCGAACCGTCCCGCTGGTGGGCGCATGTTCAGGCGTTGGCAAACGATGGGATGGAAGGGCGGAACACCGGAAGTGCAGGCCATAGACGTGCCGCCGAATACGTCTCCGATCAGTTCGGGAAAGCAGGCCTCGAGCCCGCAGGATCGGGCGGTTACATCCAACCCGTCGCATTCAAAACTCGACGCATCGTTGAAGCGCAGTCGAGTATTGCCCTGTTGCGTAATGGTCGCAGTGAGTCTCTCGTGCTCGGTGAGGATGCAAACATCAGTATGCGGGTCGAACCGTCGGCTTCGATCGAAGCGCCTCTCGTTTTTGTAGGCTACGGATTAAACATTCCTGAGCGAGGCATCAATGATCTGGCCGGACTCGATTTGAAGGGCGCAGTCGTCGTCTACATCTCCTCAACGCCCCGATCCCTTCCCGGTCCGTTGCAGGCGCATTTCGGTTCTGCAGTTGAGAGATGGAAGATGTACGAAGCCGCTGGCGCTGTGGGTACGGTCAGCATCGCTAATCCCAAGACGATGGATATCCCCTGGGAGCGTTCCACTCTCGCTCGGCTTCAGCCTGCAATGTGGCTGGCAGATGCATCGCTTCAAGATGGCGCAGGCCAGAAGATAGCAATAACAATGAATCCGGCACACGCGGATAAGCTGCTAACGGGATCGGGTCATACATTTTCCGAGATACTGGCACTCGTCGATACGGGCAAGGAAGTTCCGAGGTTCCCACTCACCGCCAGATTGAAAGTAACGACGAAAGTCGAACACTCCGAAATCCAGTCTCAAAATGTTGCCGGAATCTGGCGTGGCTCGGATCCGAATCGACGCGACGAGTACGTTGTTCTATCGGCGCATCTCGATCATCTCGGTGCAGGTGAGCCGATCAACGGCGACAGGATCTATAACGGCGCCATGGACAATGCGTCCGGCATTGCCGCAATTCTCGAGGTTGCCAGAAGCCTGCATGATTCGGGCACTAGACCCGCGCGTTCCATTTTATTCCTCGCCGTTACCGGAGAGGAAAAGGGAGAACTTGGATCACGTTATTTCGCCGCACATCCGACCGTCGCAAGAAGTTCGATTGTCGCAAACATCAATACAGATATGTTTCTGCCACTGTTTCCGCTGAAGATTTTGATGGTGCTTGGTCTAGATGAGTCCGACCTTGGTCAGGATGTCCGGGTAGTGGCCAAAGAACTCGGGCTTACGGTGCAAGCCGATCCCGAACCCCAGCGCAACAGGTTCGTGCGGAGTGATCAGTACAGCTTTATCAAGATTGGGATTCCAGCACTCGCGATGAAAGTGGGATACGAGCCGAAAACGCGAGAGGCATCCATTGCTGCTAAATGGACCGCTGAGCGTTACCACGCCCCGTCAGACGATCTCAATCAACCGGTCGACTTATCCGCAGCGGGAAAATACGTCGATGTCGTGCGCAACCTGGCAGTGCGCATCGCCAATCGCACCGACAAACCGAAATGGAACGATTCCAGCTTCTTCAAAAGATTCAGCAGTTAGGCATGGTTAAGTGATTGACTCGCGAAATGACTTTTTAGCGCTGGTCGGTGGAACAGTCTACGTTAATCCCACTGTAGAGCCGATTCCGGAGGGTGTGGTGCTCATCGCGGATGGCAAGATCGCCGCCGTGGGAACAAGAGCAGAGGTGAAAGTTCCTTCGTCTGCGCAATCGGTCGATTGTTCAGGTCGCACGATTACGGCAGGATTTTGGAACAGCCATGTTCATTTCATGGAAAGAAAATGGGCCGACGTGTCCAGCATTCCGGCCGCCGAACTGGATCGGCAACTTCAAGAGATGCTCACGCGCTACGGCTTCACTGTCGCGTTTGATTTGTCATCAATTTGGGAGAACACAAAGCTTCTTCGCGACCGTATTGAGTCTGGTGAAGTGCGGGGACCGAGAATTTATTCGACGGGCCTGGGCTTTGTTCCTTCCAATCCTGGTTTGCCGCCGGACAGCGTTATAAACATGATGGGCTGGGTGAAGACCGCGCCGGCGGAAGTAGCAGACGCCGCGCAAGCGGGCGCTGCGACGCGCAAGTGGCTGGATTCGGGCGTGGATGCGATCAAGTTGTTCATTTCTGCTCCATCCAAAGCATCGCTTTCCGAGAGCGTCATACAAACCGCTGTAAACGAAGCTCATCGCGCCGGCAAGCTGGTGTTTGCACACCCTAATAGTGGCGCGGACGTGCTCGCGGCGATCAAGGCCGGGGTTGATGTGATCGCTCACACGACGCCGCACTCCGGCCTATGGGACGAGCCGATTCTCGCGGCTGTAAACCAACGCCGAGTGGCTCTCACGCCAACTCTGTGGATTTGGAAGTGGTATACGCGGCACGATCGCGGGTCTGCGCAAGATAAGCTTGTGAATACTGAAACCGGCCAGCTGAGGGCCTGGATCGCGAGTGGCGGGACGGTCCTATTCGGCACCGATCTTGGAGCGGTAGATCCCGATCCCGGCGAGGAATATGCATTAATGGCTCAGGCCGGTATGAGCTTCCGCCAGATCCTGGCGTCATTGACCATCGCACCCGCAGAACGATTCGGACAATCAAACCGGCTGGGACGAGTGGCGGTAGGATTCCAGGCAGATCTGGTCGTGTTGAAAGATGATCCCGCCAAGAATCTCTCTGCTCTAACTAACGTGCTTTACACGCTGCGTGACGGCAAGATTATTTACCGTGGTCTATGAACCTGTGAACAATTGACGAAGTGTGTGAATCAGGCGAATAATCCCCTCCTCACGGAGGAGGGGTGGCTGCGCCAGTAAGAAAATGTTGCGAAGCTACCGAAGCGGCGCAGACGGGGTGGTCGCTCACGCAACGTGGCTTGTGAGTGACCACCCCGTCCGCTCCATCCGAGGATGCTTCGCGATGTTTTTTTGATGTCGCGTCCACCCCTCCTCCGTGGGGGCTGTTGCCCAACGGACCAATGATGGCCAATGAAGTAATAAGGTTGAGGCATGATTGGTCCGACGCAAGAGAGCAAACCAAAACTATTTCATTACGGTGTGAACCTAGAAAAACGGGTGAGATCGAACAACCCACTGAGAGCGGTGAAGGCGGCGGTGGAT
>Ga0114129_10001853_pt1 | contig 28812 bp, 28 predicted proteins | sample RhiMetdeltSRZDD1_FD_80071 | JGI IMG/M metagenome (GOLD analysis project Ga0114129, IMG submission 80071) | Populus rhizosphere microbial communities from Tennessee, USA - Rhizosphere MetaG P. deltoides SRZDD1 (version 2) (version 2) | ecosystem: Host-associated > Plants > Roots > Rhizosphere >... | reverse complement strand
GCACGTCGACCGAATGTCTGAGGATTCAGTACCTGAGCGATGGGCTGAAGGTGGTCGGCTTCCTCGTCAAGCCGCGCGATCCGGAGGGGAAGCGCTATCCCGTGATCATCTACAACCGTGGCGGTCTGCAGGACATCGGGAAGATCGATACGCCGAACATCCTCGATTTCTATGAGTTCGCTGCCAACGGCTTCGTGGTGCTGGCGTCGCAGTATCGCGGCAATGACGGCGGGGAAGGTCTGGAGGAGCTGGGCGGCGCCGACGTCGACGATGTCATGACGCTCGTCTCACTCGCGTCCTCGCTCCCATATGCCGATCCGAAGAACATCTTTTTCTACGGCCTCTCGCGTGGCGGGATGATGACGTTCCTCGCCCTGGCGCGCGGCGCGGCGGTGAATGCCGCCGCCGTAGTCGGCGGCATCTACGACATGCAAGGACTGATGGAAGCGACCAAGCAACGCATGCCCGGCATTGCCAACCGGGTGATGAAGTTGATTCCCGACTATTCGAGTCGGGGCGCCGCCGCGCTCGCCGAACGATCCGTCATGCAGTGGCCGGAGAAGGTCACCGTTCCTCTGCTGATGATTCATGGTGCCGACGACGAAGAAGTGCCGGTGTCGCAGGCGCTGGCGTTTGCGGCGAAGTTGAGCAGCTTGCGGAAGGAGTACGAGTTGATCGTGTACGCGAAGGAGATCCACGAAGCGCTCAACAATCGCCGCGATCGGGATGCGCGGATCGTCGCGTGGTTCAGGCGCTATCTACGGTAAGGCTCATTCCCAGGGCGGTACGGCACGTGCTCCGCCGATCAGGGTTCGTACATCGGCGTAGATCGTTCAACGGGTCGAATCTCACACAGGTAGGAGCGGTGCGATGCCGTCCCGCTGACGGGGTCGTGAGTGTTGGCGCTGATCAGCAGGTTGTAGTTAGCGCCTTCCGCCGCAAACGGGTCGTGGGCCGGCGCGCCGAGCACGTCGCAGCTTTGCCACCAGCCATGTTCGCCCACCGCCACGCGGGGATCGATGCTCGCATTGAGATGCGCTCGCGCGCGCACGCTGCCGTCCGGTGTTTCGATCGTGACCCAGTCGCCCTCCGCGATCTGACGAGCTCGCGCCGCTTCGGGATGCAGATCCACTTTCGGATCGCGGGCGTGCTTGCGCAGGCTGGGCAGCGCGCGGTGCTGACTCTGGCAGAACAGGCCGGGTTTGGCGCACGTCAGCACCAAAGGGAATCGCACGGCGAGGTCCGGCCGCATCACGGGACCGATCGCCGGCTCGGCGAAATCGGGTAGCGGTGCATAGCCATGGTCGAGGAACGTTTCGGAATACAGCTCTATCCGGCGTGACGGTGTCGCGAACCCACGAGGATTGCCCTGCGCGTCCGGCTCGGCATGCTTGGCGTACCGCGGCTTCAGCGGGACATGCACACCCTCCGGTCGCTCGCGCAGCTCTTCGAGCGCGACGCCCGACGGCGCGAGCTGGTGACGATACGCGGACTCGATGTCGCCGTTCCAGAACTCGGCGGCAAGCCCGAGACGTCCTGCGAGATCGAACACGATCCGGGTATCCGCACGTGCTTCGCCCGGCGGCGGCACGATTGCCTGGCGGAACTGAATCAGGGATTGCGCCTTGGTGCTGATCTCGAAGCCGATCTTCAGGGCTTCGCGCTCGAAGGCCGACGCCACGGGCAGCACCACGTCGGCGAGCGCGGCGGTCGGTGTCATGAAGAGATCTGCGTGCGCGTAGAAATCGAGCGCCGCGAGCGCCTGGCGCCCGCGGGCGCTGTCGGCCTGCGCCAGCAGCATGTTGGCGCCCAAACCGATCAGTCCGCGCACGGGATAGGGCGTGTCCTCCAGGATGGCCCGGTAAAAATCGCTCGCGGTGATGTGGTTCCAGCGCGCCGGCCCAAGCGGGCGTTCCGCCGCACCGAGCGCCGGAGGGAGACGCCGCGTCGCCGTCAGATCCTCGCCGCTGATCGGTGAAGAGGGAACCGCCGGCAGCAGCACATTGCCGCCGGGCGCATCGAAGCAACCGGTCAGCGCATACAGCAACGCCATCGCGCGAGCGGTCTCGGTGACGTTGGCGTGCTGCTCGTGACCGCTCCAGGCGTAATAGGAGACAGGCCGTGCGTGCCAGATCAGCCGCGCGGCTTCTTCGAGCTGCGCGCGCGGAATCCAACACGTCGCCTCGACCACGTCCGGCGGATAGCGTTGGCACAATGCGGCGTAGAGGGCGAACGCTGGATGGCAGACCACCTCGCCGCGTGCAGTGGCGATCCGGTACTCGCCGTCCAGCGCCAACGCTGCCGGGTCACCGTCATAGCGACCACTTGTCGCATCGTAGGTCACCGGCCGTGCGGCCGTTGTGTTCCAAGCCAGATAGTGACGCGCGTTGCCGTCCGGGGAAAGATCACGCGCGGTCAATAGTCGCCCGGTGTCGGCCCGCACCAGCAACGGACCGTTGGTCCAGGTGCGCATGAACTCGGCATCGAACCAGCCGTGCTGAATCATCAGATTGGCGAGACCGAGGGCGAGCGCGCCGTCCGTGCCGGGCCGCACCCGCAGCCAGACATCCGCTTTTCCGGCGAGCCCCACGTTGCGCGGATCGATCACGATCAACCGCATGCCGCGTTTCTTGGCGTCGACTGCGGCAGTGGCGTGTGGGAGCCGGGACGAACTGGGGTTGTACCCCCACAGGATCAAACATCCGGTGTGCTCGATGTCCGGCATCGCCCCGCCACCGCTCGTTGCCACACTGCCGACGCCGAAGGCGTAGCGGGTCGCGTAGGCGCGGCCCCAACCGCACACATCGAGACTGGTCAACGCATTCGGCGAGCCGAACGCATTCATGAGCCGGCGCACGAACTCCGCAGAATCCATGATCGCCGTCGTGGAAGGGGAGGAGAGGCTGAAAGCAACGGCTTCCGGTCCATGTTCGTCCTTGATCCGGCGCATCGCGGCGGCGGTCAGATCGAGCGCGGTCTCCCAGCTGATGCGTTCCCAACCCGGATCGGCAACGCCTTTGGGGCGGGTGCGCCGCAGCGGATGCGTCAGCCGTTCCGGGTGATAGACGAGCTCCGGCGCCGCCCGCCCCTTGGCGCAGATCGCGTGGCCGGTCGGATGTGAGGGATCGGGGTCGAGCCGTGTGAAGCGGCCGTCTTCGACCGTCGCCACCGTACCGCACCGAGCGATGCACAGGCCGCAATAGCCGTGGATTCGCTGGATGTGTGCAGGACTGGGCATCTATTCGCCCCGATCAACGCGTCTGTATTCTCGCGCTCTCAACCGGGAGAACCGGCAACAGCGCGAGCTCGAGATCGTCCAGTCCCTGACCTTCCCTGAGCGTGATCTTGAAGGCGTCGTTCGTTTCGGTGACGAGCGCCACAGACTCGAGCTCTGCCCGGTCCACCTGCTCGAGCAGCATTCGACCGATCCACATGTGCGGTGTGACCATCCGCAGGACGTTTCTGCACCATTGTAGGGACATCTTCGACGCGTCCAGGCCGCCGTCGGTCTGCAGGATTCCCCGGAACCAGTTCAGCACACTGTGATCTTCATACACGGTCCGGTGGTAGTCATCGGCGTGATCGAAGAGCGGCCGCCATGTGTACTGGCTGTGCCAGGCCTGCAGCACCGCCTGATGAGCGGCGAACTCGTCGATGCGATCCTTCATGTCGCCAATCGATGTGCCCAGGTACGTGTAGCAATCGGCGTGATTGAGGACCCAGTTGAACACGTGAACCGTGTTGACGACCGGCGCTGGATCGAACGGCCGGCCGCGCATCTTGTTCAACGTGGTTGCCATCTGCTGCTCGTAGTGCGAACGCCACTGCTCCGGATATTGTTCCAGGCCGATCTGCAGCCCGACTCCCGCTATTGGATATTCGGCATCCTTGGGAACAATGCTGGCCAGCACGGTCTGATAGTTGCTGGCCGGATCGAAAAGTTTTTGCCACGTCTTGTCACGCTGAAATGCCGACACGGGCAGCGTCTTTCGTGATTTGCCCACGTAAGCCTTCGTGGTCATGCGTTTCTCGGCAAGAATCCTGACTTCGCCCGTTTGTTCCGCGAGGGGCCGCAGCCACGCTTCGAGATATGCGCGACACGCCTCGAGCGTTGCCTGATCTGCAGTCGGGAGAATGGCTGCGTTCGACGCGATCGCGAAATGATTGAGCGTCCGGTCCAGGCGGATGGTCGTTTGCTTGTGCTGCAATTCGTGCAGCATCAGCAGTCCCCTTGGTTGCTGCGCGGCAAGGTCGCTCGTCTTGTACGTCACTTTGGGGTTGAGCCCGGACACGACGGGCAGCCACGTCTGTTCGACCCCGGCAAGCCGCGCACGAGGCAGATCGTGCTGGAAGTCCGTCGGTGACGCCGGCCGCACGGTCACATCGATCTCCCACTCGCCGGCGCGTGACGCCACCACATACAACTGGAGGACGATGAGAATCTGCGTGGGCCGGTCAGATCCCTTCGTTGGAATATCCACCTTCGGAAATCGGGCGGTGTAGGTTTTCGCCTGTGGGGACCCCGATGGATCCGGCGTGACTTCGAATTGTCGCGATTTGAGCAGCTCCTCGACGCTGGCGCCCGCGGTGTCTCGGGGCGCGGTCTCGAGCGGCCCGACAATCTGCCCATTGTGGAACTTGGATCCCTCCATGTAGCCGCGCGTGATCGCGAGTCCGTCCGGCCCATTGACACGGATGGCGAGCGTTCCATCGTTGAAGCCGGCGCCTTCACTCAGCATCAGCCATGTGACCAGCACTTCTTTCTCGAGAGGCACAGGCCAGCTCGCCGGATAGACCATCAGCATGCGCGAGTTGTCGGGATCGAAATAGTTGCGCAGGGCAATCTGCCCCGCTGGAACGGCGCGGGGAGCGGACGGGTGCTTCGTAAAGTGCAGGTGATGAGTGCCGGCCTCGTCTTCACGCAAGTCCTGATAGTGAAGCTGCGACTGCCCGCCGGTCAGGCCAATCAGGCGCGACAGCTCCGCGACCGCATCATCGGCAAAGGCCGTGTTCGTCGTCGCAGCCTGTGTGATCCGTTCGATGGTCAGCGGCTTGCCGAAGATCTTGCTCCACCGGGTAGCCCGGGATTTCGCACTCAAGCTCTTGAGCAGGCCGCTGTACTGTTCGGGGTCTGTCATGACGAGGTCGACTTGCTTGCCGGCACTGAACACGACCACCTCGAACGTGTCGCTGTCGTACAGGCTGGTACAGACAGCCGCGGTCTTGAGGATCTTCGACGCCGCCAGCGCGAGGTCTTTCAACTCACCGGTATCAAGCGCGGCGTTATCGCTGTCGTACACGGACAGAAACGCGTCGCCTTCTTTGCGAAGGACGATCACATGTTTGCCGCCTTCCGGCGCTGCCGTCGTCGCCCGCTCGAAACCGAGGGTTGTGTAGGCGCGGACAATGCCCTCGATGGCGTCATCTGTCGGGCTGGTCAGGGCGATGTGGACACTGGCGCACGTGTTTCCCATCGTTCGTTCTTTTCGTGAGGCCTCGATTAGGATACGTCACGATCAATCGGAAAGACTTGGGATCAGCCGTGGAGTCTCCCATGAATGATGCGCATGGACATATCTACCGCGTCGTCGTCAGGCAGACGAGGGAGGGCTGGGAAGTCCGAACGGAACGTGAAGGCACGATGATCAAGCGACGCGTTTATACCGACTGGCATCGAGTCGAACGCGCCGTGCAGTGGTTCGATCAGGTCGACTACAGTCCCGTCGGTCAGTGAATCACGGAAGTTTTCGGAAGTTTTCTCGTGTTCAGGCCACGGTGGTCAACGGCCGAACTGCGCGTGTGGGAGGCTCTTCGGACTCGAGCGTAAATCCCAGGCTCAGCCTTTTCAATAGCGCAAGCGTCGACGGTGTCGCGCCGAGCATGCGACGAAACGTGCGCGTGAGGTGGGCGGCGTCCGAGAAACCGGCTCGATGGGCTGCGTTGGTGATGCTGGCGCCTCCCACGAGGTCACAGGCCGCGCGCTGGAGCCGGAGCCAGAGAATGTAAGGTCGCAGCGGAACGCCGACTGACTCTGTAAACGCGTGCATGAAGCGCGACGTCGACAAGCCCGCGATCGCCGCCAGCGTCCGCAGAGACAGATCGTCGAACACCGTTCGTGGCGCCTGCAGATGGTTCAGCACACGCCGGACACCCGGATGGATCGCGGCGCCACGGCTCCGGACCGGCAGGAATTCAGTCAGCCAGCGTTCGGCGCGCGCTTCGTTCGGCGCCGGGCCCAGCACGGCGCGCCAGCGGGTCACCTCGCGTGCGGGGACGCAGGCAATCTCGCCATCGATGCGGTCCGACAGCGCGACACCCATGTCGCTCTCCGCGTTGATGAACCCAATCAGCAGGGTAGTGGCACGCGCGTCCACTTCGTGCGTGGCATCGGGCCGGATCCAGGCCGCGCCGCACTTCCTCCACGCTTTCGTTCGTCCGCCACGGACCAGCAGCGAACCGTGGAGGGCCAGTAGCAATTGGACGCAGTGATGACGATGGGCCGCGGTCCTGAAGCCCGGGCCCCAGACGATCATCGCAGCCGGCCAAGGCGCCAGGCCCTGGCGCGCACGGAGCGGCATGACCGGATTCTGGCATCGCACGGAGCTGTCCGCAAGGTAGCCAGTTCGTTCAAGACGCGAGCGACGCGCGCTCCTTAGGATGAAGTCATTGGACGGTCCCGGGCCGCGATCCAGAGGCGTTCGTGGTGATTCAACAGAAATTGAACAGGACTTTCACGCCTCCTGCGCCGCGGTCCTCGTAGTTTCACTTGAAGGCGCCGCATGATGTTCCTCCTCATCCTGTCGACCCTGTGCACGCCCTCCGTGCTGCAGGATCAGACGATCACCCTGGCTGAGGCCGTTCGTGCCGCAGAAAGCCACAATCGAGCCATCCGCGTCGCCGAGCTCGAGCGCGACAAGGCACTGCGCGAAGTCGACGTCGCACGGACGCATCGATACCCGATCTTCTCCATCACCGCGCTCGGATCGCAGCCGCTCACGCAATTGGGTATCACCCTCGAACGCGGGAGCCTGGGCGTGTACCCGCACGACGGTCCCATTCCCGGCGAGACGACGACCCTGCAGAGCCCGTTGCAGTTTGGATTCATTGGCTATGCCAGTGTCGCGCAGCCGCTCACCCAGCAGAAGAAAGTTGGGCTCGGAATCCAACTCGCCCAGGTTGGGGTTGAGGCCACGACCGAACAAATCCGCGCGACGCGACAAGGCGTCGTCAACGAAGTCCGACGGCTCTACTACGGGATCGCTCAGGCCGAGAGCGGCAGGAAAACGCTCCAGGCGACCGTCGATTTCCTGGGGCAGCTCGATCGAGAGACCAGTCAACAGGCAGTTCAGCGAGTGGCCCTGCAAGCGGACGTGTTGAACGTGAAGGCGCAACTCATCGAAGCGGAATACGAGCTGCTCAAGATGGATGATCCCATCGAGACCCAGAAGGAACAGCTCAATCGTCTGATGGGACGGCCCATCGAGGCCCCGTTGGACATCGATGTTTCGAGCATCGTCGACGGCGAGCCTGTGTCCTTGACGGATGCGTATGCCGAAGCGCTGGCGTCGCGTCCGGAGATCCGTCTGGCGAAGGTGCAGCAGCGGCGGAGGCAACTCGAACGTCGGCTCGCGAGCGCCGAACGAATCCCGGACGTCAGCCTGTCGTGGATCGCGTTACGGACAGCCAATTTCAGCAGCGTCTTCCCGCAGAGCGTGAGCAGCGTCGGCCTTCAAGCGACATGGGACGTCTTCGATTGGGGACGAAAACGACAGGAGATGGACGCGAAGCAGGACGCCGAGGTTCAGGCGGCGTTGGAGCTCAAAGATATGGAGGCGCGCGTCATGGCCGACGTCGCGCATCAGTACCGTCGGATTGTCGAGGCGCGTAAGGCGCTCGAGCTCGCGCAGGCTTTGCAAGCCGCCCATACAGAAACCCTCCGTGTGACACGCAATCGCTATGTCCAGCGTGAGGCCGTTCTCAGTGACATGGTCAAACTGCAATCGGGCCTTGCGGAAGCAAACCACCGGTATGTCCAGGCCTTGATGGACCTCGCCGCGGCGCAGGCCGATTTCGAAAAAGCCATGGGCCGGGACCGATGAAGCCGCGACGGGTGCCACCGACGCTCGTCTTCGTGACCATCGCCGCGTTCCAGACGTGCGGATGCGTGGGTCAGGCGGGCTCAGACACCGATGGCCGCCCGCCGAAGGCCGTTCGGCTCGTCACCGTCGAGCCCTCGACCGCCGCAGAGTCGGCGACGTACTCCGCCACCATTGCGCCCAATGCGCAAGTCGACCTCGCGTTCCGCGTCCCGGGATACGTGGTTGATGTCCGCCGAACGAAAGGCGCGGACGGACGAATCCGTGCCGTCGAGCCCGGCGCTGCGCTGACAACGGGACTCGTTCTCGCCCGCATTCGGGCGATTGACTATCAGGCGGTCGTCGACAGGGCCCAGGGATCGCGCGACGAATCGAGCGCAGGCATCACGGCGGCTGAGGCCGCCCTCGCCGAAGCGCAGGCCGGGCTCACACAGGCGGAATCCGATTTTGGACGCATCGCCACGCTCTGGCAGCAAGAGAGCGTCACGAAGCCCGCGTACGACGCCAGCAAGGCGAGACTCGACGTCGCGCGGGCCAAGGTGGACGCCGCAAACGCCGCGGTTATCGCCGCACGACAGCGATCCGCCGCCGCGGCGGCACAACTCCAGGAGGCGAGAATCGCGCTCAGCGATACCGAATTACGCGCACCGTTCGACGCCATTCTGATCGAACGCCACGTCGATATCGGCACGCTCGTCTCGCCAGGCACGCCGGCCTTCACCATCGCGGATCTGCACCTCGTCAAAGCCCGCTTCAGCGTGCCGGACACGGCGCTCCACCTGTTTCGCGGCGGAGCGGCGCTGCCATTAACTGTCGACGCATTCGCGAATGAACGAGTGGAGGGGCACGTCCTCTCGGTCGCACCGGCCGCCGACCCGAAGGCGCGATCGTTCGAGATCACGGTCGCGATCGACAACCCGACCCTGAAACTCCGGTCGGGAATGATTGCGTCCATTCGAGTCGCCGACGAGTCGGCCGATCGTCGTCCGGTGCGCATCCCAATCGATGCGCTCGTCCACGATCCCACCAGCGATCGATACCTCGTGTACGTCTTGGAACAGAAAGACGGCGGCATCACAGCGGCCAAGGCCGTGTATGTCCGCCCCGGAGCGCTGGTGGGCAATCAAGTCTCCATCCTCGAGGGCCTCAGAGCTGGCCAGCGCATCGTGGCGTCGGGAGCGAACCTGCTTCGCCCCGGCGATGTCGTCAAGGAAGTCCAGTAGGTACGCCATGCGCGCCGATGTCGAGACGAACCCGCCGCCGCACAGCGTCGCTCGCTTCTTTGTCGAGAACCGGCATGTGTCGTGGGTTCTGCTTGTCGGGGTGATCGCCTGGGGGATTTGGGCGTACGCGGCGATGCCCAAGCGCAAGGATCCCGACATCCCCGTCCGGCAGGTGGCCGTGGTGACGCCGTGGCCAGGTCAGAGCGCCGAGCGAGTCGAACAGCTCGTCACGCGCAAAATCGAGGAACGTGTTGCTCAAAACATTCGTGTCTCAGAAATCACGTCGACGACCCGGCCTGGGCTCTCGGTCGTCTATGCGGAAGTCGATGAGAATGCCCGAATCGACGCCAGTAAGGAATTCGACGACATCAAGGTCAAGCTCGACGCGCTGACTGATCTCCCTGAAGGCGCCGGACCAATTCAGTACATCAAGGAATTTGGTGAAACGTCGGCGCTGATGTTGACCGTGGCCAGTCCGCCCGCGAGCGGTGCGCGGCTTCAGTTGCTGGCGGCGCAGATCGCCGCTGGCGCCGTGCCGGCGCCTGGGACGCTGGACGTGGTGATGTGCAGTTCCGGCTCGCCCGATCCGTCGTTCGTTCGTGAGGCTGCGTCACTGCTCGGCGATGCATTGGTGCGGCGAGGCCTCGGCACGGAGGCGCGAACGATTCCTGGCGACAGTTTCGTGGTGATCAGGCTCGCGACGCGCGCGGACGCCACCGTGGTCGGTCGCTCAGTCCGTCGCGTCTGGGAGGAACTGCCGCAGCGATCAGACATTCATCCGGACGTGTGGGATCCGATCGTCATGACTCCGGGTGTCTCGCTCGTCGACCTTCTGGGACGGGAAGCGGGTCCGAAATACTCCTACCGCGAGCTCGATGACTTCACCGATCGCATCGAAAAGGCGATCAAGATCGCGCCTGAAGCTTCGCGCGTCACCAGGGTCGGCGTGATCGAGGAGCAAATCGAGGCGCGGTACTCGCAACACCGGCTGGCAGCCTTCGGCATCATTCCAGCGGCCATCGGCGGAGTCCTGCAAAGTCGCAACACGACCGTGCCCGCCGGCACGGTGAACGCCGAGGGACGCGAGTTGGCCCTCGAGCAGACGGGCGAATTCCGGACGCTCGCGGACATCGACAAGGTTGTCTTCACACAGGCGGCCAACGGCACGCCGGTCTATCTACGCGACATCGGCAGCGTCCATCGCGGGTACGAGCATCCCGTGCCTCTTGTGTCCTATTACACGTGGCGCGACGACGGCGGACGCTGGCTGCGAGGCCGGGCGATCGTGCTGTCGACCGAAATGAAGAAAGGCGAGCAGATCGATCGCTTCGGGACGGCCGTGCGCGCCCGAGTGGACGAAATCCGCCGATCGCTTCCGGCCGATCTCGTCATCGGCACGACTTCGGACCAACAGCGCCAGGTGCGCGAAAAGCTGGACCTGTTCAACCGCAGCCTCTGGGAAGCGGTCCTGCTCGTGGTCCTTGTCTCGCTGGTGGGATTCTGGGAATGGCGATCCGCGCTCCTGATGGCCTTGTCCATTCCCATCACGCTGGCCATGACGTTCGGCCTGATGCAGCTCACCGGCCTCGACATTCAACAAATGTCGATCGCGTCGCTCATCATCGCCCTGGGGTTGCTCGTGGACGACCCGGTCGTCGCCGGCGATGCGATCAAGCGGGAGCTCGCCCGTGGCCGGCCTCGATCGGTGGCGTCGTGGCTCGGCCCCGAAAAACTGTCGAAAGCGATCTTGTACGCGACGCTAACCAACATCGCGGCGTACTTGCCGTTCCTGCTGCTGAACGGCGACGTCGGGAGGTACATCTCCAGCCTGCCGATGACGATCGCCTGTTCCCTCGTGGCCTCGCGCGTGATGTCGATGACATTCCTCCCGCTCCTGGCGTACTACATCCTGAAGCCTGGGAGCGATCGCGGCGCTGATCGAGCACGGGACAGCCGGTTCGGCAAGGCGTACGAACGTGCGGTGAGCTTCGCCATCGACCATCGCTGGAAGGTTCTTGCGGCCGCGTCGGTCGTCCTTGCGGCAGGCGCGTTCTTCGTCATGCAGCTTCACCGCCAATTCTTCCCGCGAGACAACTTCTACATCGCCTACGTGGACATCCGTCTGCCCGAGGACGCGCCGATCGCCCAGACCGAGCGTGTCGCCCGCGAAGCCGACGAGGTCATCCGCGACGTCACCACCGATCACGATCGGACCCACGGCGCGCCGTCGTCGCTCGCGTCGATTACGGCGTTCATCGGCGCAGGGGGCCCGCGATTCTGGTTCTCGGTGCGTCCGGAGCCACGCGCCCCGAATTACGCGCAGCTGCTGCTCCAATTCAGTCAAAGCGAGGACACGAATCGCCTGGTGGGTCCGCTCCAGCAAGCCCTCTCGTCGCGAGTGGCGGGCGCGAGAATCGACGTGCGTACCGTCGAAACGGGCCCGCCGACGATCATTCCGGTGTCGATCCGCGTCCTCGGCGACGACCCCCGCGTCCTCCGTAAAGAGGCGGAGAAGCTTCAGACCATCGTGAAGACGTCGCCGTTTGCGATCAACGTCCGGGACGACTGGGGAAACGACGCCATTCGCACGCGGCTTGAAATCGATCAGGACCGCGCTGGCCTCGCAGGCGTGTCAAGCCGCGACATCGCCGTGTCGATGTACTCGGGGGTCGTCGGAGCACCGATTGGGTACCTGCGCGAGGGGCGCAAGAACATCCCGATCGTTCAATTGATGGAGTACGGACAACGCCAAACCGTTACGGACTTGAGCGAGCTGTATGTGTACTCGAGTCAATCGCCCGTCAGGGTGACGCTCGGCCAGATTGCGCGGCTCACGTACAGCCCTGAAATGGCGGTCATCCACCGGGTCAACCAGTATCGGGCGATCAACGTCGCGGCCCTGCCCGCGCCCGGTCATCTCGCCGACGAGGTCACCACGCCCTTGATGTCCCGGATCCGCGATTTCGAACGCCAGTTGCCTGCGGGCTATCGATTCGAGATTGTCGGGGAATTGAAAGAACAACTCAAAGGGCAACAGCGCTCGTTGGTCGTCGTAATCGCGTCCGTGATCGCCATCTATCTGGCACTCGTCTTTCAATTTCGGAATGCGTTCAAGCCATTCATCGTCTTTGCGGGCATTCCCTTCGGAGCTGTCGGCGCCTTCGCAAGTCTCTGGCTGATGGGGATGCCGCTCGGATTCCTCGCCATTCTGGGCATCACCAGTCTTATTGGCGTCATCGTGAGCCATGTGATCGTTTTGTTCGATTTCATCGAAGAGCAGCATGAGCATGGTGCGCGACTGCGGGAAGCGCTCATCGAGGCCGGCATCCGGCGCCTCCGGCCGGTCCTTATTACAGTCGGGGCGACTGTGCTGGCACTGTTTCCGTTGGCGCTCCATGGCGGTCCCCTGTGGGAAGCGCTGTGCTATGCGCAGATTGGAGGCCTGACGGTCGCCACGGCGGTCACGCTGTTTTTGATCCCGGTTTTCTACTCGGTCTTCGTCCTCGACTTGAAGATCGTGCGGTGGGAATCGCGTGCGTGACATCGCGGACGCGGAAACGATAGGGGAGGCCCATGTTGATCCTGGTCGTGGCGACGCTGTGCGCGGGGGTCTTTGCCGGTGCAGCCATCTATATCAACGCTGCTGAGCATCCGGCCCGCCTCTCGTGTGGCACGGATCTGGCTCTTCGAGAGTTCGGACCGAGCTATCACCGCGCGACGATCATGCAGGTGCCACTCGCTCTCCTGGGGTGCCTCACCGGTTTCTGGTCGGCGTGGCAGCGTGGCGATGCGTGGGTGGCTCTGGGCGCGATTCTTCTTGGCGCGGTCGTGCCCTTCACGCTTGTCGCGATCATGCCGACGAACAAGCAATTGCTCGATCCTGCCCTGGATCCCCACAGTGAGAGGGCGACGGCCCTGCTGGTTCGGTGGGGACGTCTTCATGCCGTACGGAGTGTCTCGAGCGGCACGGCCTTCCTGCTCTTTGTGTTGCGCTTGGCCGAACACGCGGGAATTGAGGTCTGACATGGCGAATCAGCGGGTTGTGCTCATCACCGGCGCCTCGTCGGGCGTCGGGCAGTCCACCGCTCGGTTGCTGGCTCAACACGGCTACAAGGTCTTTGGAACAAGCCGGAACCCGGTCGGTGCGGAAAATATCCCCGGTGTCGACATGCTGCCACTCGATGTGCGCGCAGATAACTCGGCGAGGGCGTGCGTCGAGGCCGTGGTCAATCAGCGTGGGAGACTCGACGTGCTGATCAACAACGCCGGTTACGAGCTGGCCGGTGCGTTGGAAGAGCTCTCATCAGAGGAAGCGAGGGCTCAGTTCGAGACCAATTTCTTCGGCGTCGTCAGGATGGTCAATGCGGCGCTGCCGCACATTCGTCCGCAAAAGCGCGGGCACATCATCAACGTCAGCTCGCTCACCGGCCTGACGGCGGTTCCGTTCCTGGGCATTTACTCCGCCAGCAAGTTTGCCCTCGAGGGGTACACGGAAGCGCTCCGCCACGAACTGAAGCCTTTCGGCATTGCCGTGTCGATGACCGAGGCCGGCTTTCTCAGGACGACCATGATGAACCACCGGCAGGTCGGAACACATCAGATGACGGAGTACGACCCGTGGCGACAGCGCGCGCTCAATGCCATACGTGTCAGTGAAGAAAAGGCCCCTGGTCCGGAGCTCGTCGCCGGCACGTTGCTCGAGATTCTGTCCAGCCAAACTCCGCGCCTGCGCTACCTGATTGGACCGCAGGCCAGGTCCGTCACGCGCTTACGGCGTTTCTTGCCCGAGGGCATGTTCGAACAAGGCGTGCGGCGCAGCTTTTCGCTGGACAAGATTCGATGAGATTCACGCGGCCGAACAATGAAAGACACAAGGAGATTCACGACCCATGCGTTACATGATGTTCATCAAGCACACCGAGGATTACCGGAACAAAGAGGTCCCAGGCGACCTGTACAAAGCCATGGACGAGTTTGTCGGAACCGCCATGAAGAGCGGCGCCATGATCGACACGGCGGGGCTGCAGCCCACGTCGGAAGGCACCCGCGTGCGTCTGACAGCCGGGAAGATCATGGTCACCGACGGTCCATTCACCGAATCGAAGGAAATCGTCGGCGGCTACGCGCTCGTCGAAGCGAAGTCCAAAGCCGAAGCGCTCGAGTTTGCGCGCAAATTCATGGACCTGCATCGCGTCTACTGGCCAACGTTCGAAGGCGAGTGCGAGGTGCGGCCGCTCGAGAACCTCGAGGGCCAGTGATCAATCGATTGATGATTCACGGTGCCGCGCAAGTACTGAGGGAGGCATTGGTCATGCGCATCATCGCCTACGATCGTTTCAGGCCCGGTGTCACGCTCGCGACAATCAACCGTACCTACCCGAAGAAGTTGCGAACGTGTGGCGTTTGTGGAAAGCCGGCATCGTTCGTGAAAACTACGCTCGCGTGGACGAGCCCGGCGTCGTGATCGTGTTCGAGTGTGCGAGTGTCGATGAATGCAAGCGCTACACCGACGACTTTCCCTTGACGAGGGCCGGCTTCCTGGAATGGGTGCACATTCCAGTACAGGTGTCGTTGCCCATCGAGGCGCTGTTCCGGTCCGACGTCGATGTGAACGAACCCTACGACCGGACGACTGCCAAACAGGCGGTGTAGACGATGGAGCGCGCATTTGGATTGGACATTCCGCGGACGCTGGAGGAGGTCTGTCGCCCGGACCGACTCGCGCTGATCGTGTACGACATGCAAGCAGGCGTCGTCGTCCAGTTGCCCGACGGCGCCGAGGTCACCCGGCGGGTGCTGGACGTCGTGGACGCCGCGCGCGCCGGCGGGTTTCGCGTGTTCTACACGCGCCATATGTCGCTTCCAAAGGAGGTCGCAGGCGTCTCGCAACTCAGCATGGCTCTCGCGTGGCAACGAGTGGAGCACGTTGAACAGGTGAAGTCTCCATATCGCCAAAGTTGAGGAAATCACGTTGCCGGTCAGTTATCTTGGGATAGTCACGCCATGAATGATGCGCCTGTTGCCGCGGCTGCGTGCGAAGCCTTCGGCGCAACCGGGCGCCAATTCGAAACGTTCCCTGGTCGCGACGTCGCCCTGGGCGCGCTGACGGTCACGCGGGTCCTTCCGGTGAAAGGGAAGCGCCTCATCGGTCCCTGGTGCTTCCTCGATCGGTTTGGACCGATGACCTTTGCGGATCCTGCGCCGATGGATATCGGCGCGCATCCGCATATCGGACTGCAAACGGTCACCTGGCTGCTCGATGGCGAGCTCGTACACTACGACAGCCTCGGACATGAGGCCCTGCTGCGCCCGCGCGGCGTCAATGTCATGACGTCGGGTGCCGGCATCGCTCATGCGGAACGGACGCCGGCCGCGAACAGCGGCCGGATGAATGGCGTGCAGCTCTGGGTCGCCCTTCCCGACCAGGATCGCCAGCGATCCGCTTCGTTTCAACACATTGACCGCGTTCCCGTCGAGCAACAGCCGGGTGGAATCGTTCAGATCTTTGCGGGCACGCTCGCAGGACTGCACTCGCCCGCGGCGCACTTTTCTGAAATCCTCGGCGGAGACATCCAGGTCCACGCGCGGTCCGCCATCACCGTTCCGATCGATGCGACGTACGAGCACGCCGTCATCGTGCTGGGCGGGGACTGCAGTTTTCAAGGGCAACCGCTGCAAGAGCGGGCGCTCTACTATCTCGGGGCGAACCGTTCCGACGCCAGCTTTGCCAGCCGCTCTGGTGCGCGGCTCCTGCTGATTGGCGGCCCCCCGTTTCCCGAGACCGTCCTGATGTGGTGGAACTTCGTCGCGCGCACGCCCCACGAGATCGCCGAGGCGCGAACCGACTGGGAAGAACGTCGACGGTTTGGCGATGTCACCGGGTACGGCGGGCCGCGTCTTGCGGCGCCGGACCTGACCAGGTTTGCACACCCCAACCCTGCCAGCTAATCGCGAGCGCGAGGCGGGAGCTCGAGCTCATTCAGCCCGCCGAGGTCGACGCACATCATCTCGCGCACCTCGACGAGCACCATCACGATACAGTGGCAGACGCGGCAGCGAACCACGATGCCCGGGCCGCCGAGATAGACCTCGGACTCGGCCAGCCGGCCGCGCGCCCCGCAGCCGCGGCACTCTGCCTGCGCCATCGTCATCTCTACGCCGAAAACGTGGTACAGCATTCCGCCGATCGCGTTGCCGTCGAGCGCCTCCATCAGCCTCCTCCCGTCGCTCCGAACCGCTCGGTCTTGATGCGTCCCGGCGCGTAGCCGAGCTCGAGCAGTCCGGCCGCGACCGACTCCACGAAACTCGTCGGGCCGCAGACGAACGCCAGCGGCTCGTCCTCGATCGGCCAAGCGACCTCGCGTAGGAGGTCGGCATCGACCCGACGCGCATATCCCGTCCACCCGGGCGGCTGCGCACGCGTGAGCGTGTGGACGACCGCCTCCCCGTCGAGCTCCGCACGGTAGATGACGTCCTCGAGGGTGCGCGACGAGTAGAGCAGCCGCGCTCTCACTTCGCTCATGCTGTTACGCCGGTGGCGCAGGATCGCGCGCATCGGCGCGACGCCGGAGCCTCCGGCCGCGAGGAACAACGGGCCGCCGTCGCCCGGGCGCCACACGAAATAGCCGCCGATCGGCCCGCGGACTTCGAACGCGTCGCCCGGCCGTACGTCCTGCGTCAGGTACGGCGAGACCTCTCCGTTCTCGAGGCGCTCGACGGTGATCACCGGCGGCTCGCCGGGGGCGGAAGCGAGCGAGTACGCGCGCTCGGCGCGGTAGCCGTCCTCGCCCGTCAGCCGGACGTCGACGTGCTGGCCCGCGACGTGGCCGGGCCAGCCCGGGACCTCGAGCTCGAGGGTACGCACGCGCGGCGTCTCGTCGACGATCGCCGTCACGGTCGCGACGCGCCAGCTCAGTCGCCCGAGTAGCGCTGCTCCCGCCATGGGTCGCCGTACATGTGGTAGCCGTATGTTTCCCAGAAGCCCGGCTCGTCTGCGTCGAGCAGGCGAAGCCCGCGCACCCACTTGGCGCTCTTCCAGAAGTAGAGGTGCGGGACGAGCAGCCGCGCCGGGCCGCCGTGCTCGGGGTCGAGGGGCTCGCCCTCGTAGGTGTAGACGACCCAGGCCTTCCCGCCGGTCACGTCCTCGAGCGGCAGGTTGGTGGTGTAGCCGCCGTCGCAGAACGCGAGCACGTAGCCCGCATCGTGGTCGACCACCTCGAGGAGCGTGTCGACCGACACGCCCTCCCAGGTCGTGTCGAGCTTCGACCAGCGGGTGACGCAGTGGATGTCGGCCGTGACCGGCTCCTTCGGCAGGGCTCGGAACTCCTCCCACTTCCACGTCCGGAGCACGCCGCCGTTCTCGATCGAGAACGTCCACCGGTCGAGAGGCGTATGCGGCGTGGGGCCGGCCGAGAGCACCGGGAAGTCGCGGGTGACGTGCTGGCCGGGAGGCACGCGGGCCGGATCGACGTTCGCGTCCTTTCGCCGGCTACCAAAACCACGTGAGATGAGGCTCATGTCGGTCTCCTCGTGCGGGTCCAAGGCCAGGGGCAGCGCGCCTGATCCGCGCCGCCCCCGCCTCGATCACCTCTACGCCCGCGCGCTCGAGCGCAGCGACTTGAACGCCGCGCGGAGCTCCGACGCGAAGAGTGCCGGCTCCTCCCAAGCGGCGAAGTGGCCGCCCCTGTCGGCCTCGTTGAAGTAGGCGAGGCCCGGGTACACCGTCTCAACCCAGCTGCGCGGGGCAGCCCAGATCTCGCCGGGGAACGTCGTGAATCCGACAGGAACCTTGACCTGCGGAGGGGCCTGGCCGGACGCAAGCGCTGCCGCCAGCGCTCGTCCGTCCTCCCAGTACGACCGGGCCGCCGACGCTGCGGTGCCGGTCAGCCAGTACAGCGTGATGTTGTCGACGATGGTGTCCCGGGTGAGACGGCCCACGGGCTGGCCGTCGACGAACGCGCGGGAGATCTTGTAGTAGCTGTCCGTGTCATGGTCGAGCAACCAGGCCGCCAGCGCAACGGGTGAATCCAGCAGGGCATAGCCGATCGTCTGTGGCCGCGTTGCCATCTCGAGGAAGTAGCCGAAGCCGTCCTCTTTGAACGTCGCAAGCGCCTTGGCCGCTGCACGTTCCTGTTCGGATTTCTTGGGCAAGTGATCGCCGATCGCGAGCACCGCGGTTAGCAGGTTCAGGTGGTAGCCGACCAACCCCGCGACCGCTTGGCGGCCCATCAGGTCGGTGACGAGGGCACCGACGTCGCCGCCCTGGGCGACGTAGCGGGTGTAGCCGAGGCGGTGCATCAGCTCCGCCCATGCGCGTGCGGTACGGCTGGCGTCCCAGCCGAGCTCGGTCGGCTCGCCCGAGAATCCGTAGCCGGGCAAGGACGGCAGCACCAGGTGGAATGCGTCCTCAGGGGTGCCCTTATGCGTGGTGGGGTCGGTCAGGGGACCGACGGTCTCGAGCAACTCGACGACCGAGCCGGGCCAGCCATGCGTCATGATCAGCGGCAACGCGTTCTCATGCCGGGACCGGACGTGGATGAAGTGGATCTCCACCCCGTCGATCTCGGTCGTGAACTGCGGCAGCGCGTTCAGTCTCGCCTCGCACTTGCGCCAGTCGTACTCGGTCGTCCAGTAGCGGGCGAGCTCCCGCAGTGTCGCCAGCTGCACGCCCTGCGACCGATCCCCGACGAGCTCCTTGGTGGGCCAGCGTGTCGCTTGAATCCGACGGCGGAGATCGGCGAGGTCTGCCTCCGGCACGTTGCCGCGGAACGGCCGAATCGCGGTCTTGTCAGCTGCCTGCTCGCTGCGTTGTTGTGTAGCAATGGTTTGGGCCATGGTGTCCTCCTTTGCTCCTTTCGATATACGGCCTTCCCTTGTTCGGCTTCGCGAAAGAGGAAGACTACGACGGCGTCAGTCTGCATGACGGTTGAAAGTATGAGTGTCCGCACTCCTATCCGCCACTTGTCGCGGCGGTCACCAAATACCGTGACCGCGAACAAGCGAATGACAGGTTCGCCTTCAGGATTCCGCAGGCTCGGAATCGTTTGAAGCCATCCTGCACATGCCATGCCTGGCTTGCGTGCGCTCCAGTGATCGTCGGCGCAATTCGTATGCGTTTCTCCGTCTCATGGACGGATGTTCTCCAGGACACACACGCCGGACCATGGAAACTGACCCTTCGGTCCTTCGGGCTCGGGGATGGACGCGAGCTCCATCATCTGCGGCGGGAGTCGGTTGAGCTCCGCGGCCGCCTTGATCAGCGACCGGGACTCAATCGGCCGCCATCCGTATCGGCGGAAGAATTCTTCGCCATCGTCGGGACCAAATTTCAATGAGGCCCCGGCGGAATCGAGGGCCGGCCCCATTTGCGTGCGCGCCAGCGCCAACAAGCCGGGCGACGAGAGATCCATTGCCCATCGTCTGAACGACGACTGCCGTGACAGATCGGTGGCGAAATCGCCTGCCTCCTCTTCCGTGAGATACACGATCAGTCCTTCGGTCACGATCAGCACGTTGCTCGCGCGGTCGCCGATCCGTTCGAACAGTCCAGTGCGCGCGATTCGATCCGCCAGATCGACGCCGACTCTTTCCAGCCGACATCCGGGATGCTCGCCGGCGAGCGCTGCGTCCTTGTACGCGATCATCGCCGGCAAGTCCGCTTCGATCCACAGCAGCGAGCCCGGCAGCGCCATGCGGTACGGCCGCGTATCGAGGCCGGCGCCGAGATTCAGGATCGTGTCGACCCCAGCGGCGACGTGTCGTGCGATCACTGCATCGAACAGGTAGGTGCGGGCAACGAACGACCAGCTGTTCGCGCGGCTGAACTCGATCGCCGACGCGATTTGCGATCCACGTCGGCCCGCGAGCCGGCGGGCGAACGGATCGCGGAACACGGCATCCGGTCGTTCGCTTTCTTCGGCGCGGAACACGGCCACCCAACGGGCCGTATCGGAAATGTCGCGGACGAGTGAAGTCATGGAGCCAGTCCTCGAAACGTTTGTGCGATCGCCTTGTCGGCGAAGCGCGCGTCGAGCGGCGCGTGGCCGAGCAGCAACCGGAAAAAGATGGCGCCGTAGAGCAGATCGAGCGCGACTTCGACGTCGGCGTCGCGCCGGAGCTCGCCGGCGGCGATCGCCTCACGCAGCAACTCCCGCCCCTCGGCGCGGCGAGCGAGCACGAAGTGATTCCGGAAGGCCTTCGACAATTCCGACTCCTGATCGGAGGCCGCCAGGAGCGTGGTCACGTGGCGGCCCACCGGCGTCGAAAAGCGCTCGACCACGGTCCGCAGCTGAAGACGAAGCGCCTCTTTCGGTGAGCGAGATCGGCGGTTCAGCGCGTGATCCTCGCCGTGCTCCATCAGCGCGGCCATCGTCAGCGCGTGTCGATCCGGCCACCAGCGGTAGACCGTGGGCTTTCCCACGCCGGCCCTCGCGGCAACCCCCTCCATCGTCACCGCCGCCGGACCGCCTTCCGAGAGCAGCTGCCGCGCCGCGTCTAGCATGGCGATCCGAGCGCGGTCGCTCGGCGGACGACCGCGACGCCTGGGAGCGGAGCCGGCCGGCTTGACCTCGCGCGACATATTATTTACTATACGTAACGTAAATAATAATTGTCAACTCGAAAGGAGGCGGGACATGGGCAGCGGGCAGGAGGTTCGGCGTCGGCAGGCCCTCACGCCGTATCTGATCGTCAAGGACGCGCCGCGCGCGATCGAGTTCTACGCACGAGCGTTCGAGGCCGAGGAGGTGTTCCGCCTGGACGACCCCGACGGCCGCGTGGGACACGCGGAAATCCGCATCGGGGACTCGCACCTCATGCTGGCCGACGAGCATCCGGACTTCGGCGCGCTGAGTCCGATCTCGATTGGCGGCTCGCCCGTCAACCTGCATCTGTATGTGGACAATGTCGACGGCGTCGTCGAGCGCGCGGCCGCGGCTGGAGCGGTGGTGCTCAGGGCGGTCAAGAACGAGTTCTACGGCGACCGCACGGGGATGATCGTGGACCCGTTCGGGCACCGCTGGCATCTGGCCACCGCGGTCGCAGGCCTGAAGTCATAGTTGGCGGTAGCCGCCTCCAGTCGCAATCGAAGGGCATCGGTCAGGTTCACTTGGGGCGGCGGATAGCCCTCACCTTGCCGCTCTTGCCTCCTCCGCAGAAAAACCGCTCACCACCGTCGGACTCGAGCCCCGAGACGCCCACACCCGGCGGCATCTCGAGCCTCTCGAGGACCTCTCCCGTTCCAGGGTCGACTCGCCTCAGATCGCTCTCGTTGCCTTCCCAGGTGCCATGCCAGAACTCTCCGTCCACCCAGGTCACTCCGGTAACGAAGCGGTTGGACTCGATTGTGCGGAGAATCGCTCCTGTCTGCGGGTCGATCTGATGAATCTTCCGGTCTCGATACGCGCCGACCCAGAGCGTGCCTTCGGCCCACGTGAGTCCCGAGTCACCGCCGCCGCCAGGCGCGGGGATGGTTCCGAGCACACGGCCGGTCTCCGGATCGATCTTCTGGATGCGATCTTCGGCGAGCTGAAACAGGTGCTGTCCATCGAAGGCCGTGCCAGCGTGCGCGGCGACGTCGATCGATCGAATCGTGTTCCCGTTCGCAGGATCGAAAGAGGTCAGCTTGTCTCCCGCAGCGAACCAGACGTGCCGGCCGTCATACGTGACGCCGCCCACATTGTCGACGCCCGGAAAGGGTCCATATTCACGAACAATCTCGGCCGTTGATCGACGCATGAGTTGAGCTTAGCCAATCGGCAGAGGAGCGGGGAGTAACAAGGTCGTCGTGAATCCCGGCACAGGGGGCGTCATCCAACGACGCGCGCGGGCGCGACCGAACGACTGCACTTTGCCGGCTGCCGCGAGTGAGTCGAGCGCCCGCTGCACAGTCCGCTGGCTGGCTCCAAGCGCGAGCGACAGGGCCGAGCTCGACCATGACTCGCCGTCCGCGAGAAAGGCGAGCACCGCCGCATGCTCCTCCCCAATGTCCGTGGGCCACGTCAGTACGACGACCTCATCTGTCGTGCGCGGAGCCAGTACAAACCCTCGCCTCGTGGCGTTCACGCCGGACATTGTCCGTAGCATTCTTCGGAGCCGTCCGACTTCGACTCGCAGACGCGCGCGATGCGATTCATCGGCCAGCCGTGCACCGAATGCGCGCGCAAGGAGCACGTCCCTCGGCACATCTCCCGGCCACGCTTCGCCCAGCGCGCGGGCGAGCGCGAACAGCACCGGTCGCGTGGCGAGCGAAACCACCCTGCGTGCGTGGTGGACGACGTGACGGCACGCGTCAACGACGAGCGTGTTCGACGCCAGGAGCGCTTCCACGTCCTCGAGCAGCAGGAGTCGTTCCTGGCCCCTCGCAATCAGCCGCGCCGCGGGCGTGTTCAGGACGATGGATGCGCTTTCGACTTCCGCCGTCAGCGCGGGGATACCCGCTCGGCGCGCAGCGTCCTCGGCGCGAGCGAGAGCGGCACGCGCCACCTTCGTCCGCAGACGACGGATCGCAATTCCGGCCACTACGAGCTCGTGGGCGGTCCGTGACGCGAGCGGGAGAGGCGTGGGGTCCATCTCAGCGAGTGCACGCTCGGCGTCGTCGAGCCGGCCGATCAGGAGAAGACGTCGGACCTCGAGATACCGCGCGTGCGCGGCGTTCACCCGGTCGCCGTGCGCTTCGAGCGTCGCCCGTGCTGCGTCGAGCGCCTTCGCAGACCAGTTCAAGTCGCGTGAGACGAGCGCGATCTCGGCCTCCGCGACGACACACCTCGCGCGGGCCACGGCTTCCCTGGCACCGAAGGCACGCACGGCGCGTCGCAGGAGAGCCTTCGCTCGAACGAAATCTCCGAGCTGTGCCATCGCAATGCCTCGAAGCGCCAGTGCAGGCGCGTCGTCGCGAAGGGCAATCCGCTTCAATGCCCCGAGGGGATCACCCGCGCTGAGCGCACGTGCCGCGGCTGTGATCAGTGAGTCCATCCTTCGCGCTTCCTCCCACATCGCTTCGGCGGGACCAACGTCGGAATCCCGCCACAGTTGTCACTCCCGCCCGTTCGATGCCCGGCGGTAGAACTGTCTCATGACGATCAGCGGGCGCCGCTGATGGCCCCCTGAGACACCGGAGGTTAGACATGGTCGACATCATTCATCGAATCGGAATCAAAGCTTCTCCCACTGAGGTCTACGACGCCTTGTCGACGGTCGACGGCGTGGCTGGCTGGTGGACGAGGGAGACGACGGGCGAGTCCAAGGTCGGCGGAGTAATCACGGTGCGGTTCCTCGATCACGGAGTCAACGGACACGGCCCGGTCACAGAGAAAGGCAGGATGGACCTCGAAGTGATGCGTCTGGAACCAGGGAAGGAAGTGTGCTGGCGCGTCAAGGCAGGCCCGCAGGAATGGATTGGCACCGACGTGACGTTCTCGCTTGCCCAGGCGGACGGACAGACCGTGGTCGTGTTCGGTCACCGGAACTGGCGCGAGGCCGTCGAGTTCACGGCCCACTGCAGCATGAAGTGGGCGACCTTCCTCCTGAGCCTCAGGGAGCTCGTGGAGAGGGGCACCGGCAGGCCGTCGCCCGATGACGTGAAGATCGACAACTGGAACTAGCTGGGACGTGCGCAACCTACGCACCCCGGTCGCGAAGGAGCAACCATGGCATCAAACTCATCAAGAAAAATGATCGCAGCACTTCAGGTCTCGCTCGACGGGTTCACCCAGGGATCAAATGGCGAGAAGGACTGGGCAGACTCGTGGGCAAGCGCGCTCGAGTTGATCCCGGATGTCGATACGTTCGTCCTGGGTGGACACATGTACCCGGGCTACGGCGAGTACTGGGAATCGATTCACGCCAATCCTGATCGTGTCCCGCCATTCCAGGATGAACTGCCGTCGAAAGGGGAGGTCGCGTACGCACGATTGGCCGCCACGACACCCCACATTGTTTTGTCCACGACATTGAAGAGCGTCTCATGGCCGGCCGCGCGGATCATTCGCGACGTGGCGGAGCTCCGAGCCCTCAAGAGTCAGCCCGGGAAAAACATGTATGTCGTCGGTGGCGCGACCCTCGTCGCAAGCCTTTTGAATGAGGACTTGATCGATGAGGTCCGGCTGATTGTTCACCCCATCGTCCTGGGGAAAGGCCAGGCGCTCTTCGGCGGTGTGAACCAACGGCTCGCGCTCGATCTCGTTGAAGCAAAGCCGACCGAGTCCGGCCGAGTAATCCTGACTTATCAGCCTGCGAGTGTTGCCAAGTCCGACAGCGCGTCGGATCTGATCTCGGCACAGCAGGGAGCGCCCTCTAACGTTTAGAATCGGGCGCCTCGGGTCCCCGTTGTTGCACGCCGTAGTGCTTCATCTCGCGGCCCTCCACGGAGTCCCGCTCGATTCGAACCGTGAAGTTGTTTGGGTTCCTCGACGCCCTGGCTGATCTCGTAGCTGAGACAGTGCTCCGTGGCGTCGAGGTGGTTTGCCGCGCTCTTATACGCGGCGACGAATGGCTCGTGCCGTTCCGGCGGCGCCCCCACACGATGAGCGTCTTCGGCTGCCGGTCCTTCAGATAGTCGGTCCATTCCTGGCAATGCTGGATGTTCGTCGTGAGGTTCATGAACAGCCTCGACATAAAGACCCGATTCGCCGCGATGGAAAACGCATAGGCGTCGATCGCCCAATGGTCCGGATTCAGGGCGTCGGGTTGGCGCGCGCCCGTCTTGTGGAGAAACATGTCGCGTTCCACGGTGGCAAATTGCTCGGTCTCGGCCAGCTTCTCTGGAGTTTCAGGGCCGCCGAGCCGCTCGTAGACTTTCAGGCGCTCGGGGTTCCAACCCTCCACCGAAATAGTGAAGTTCTGAAAGATCAGGCCGGCGATCCGCTCGGAGCGGGCCGTCGCGATCCGCATTCCGATCGGACCGCCGATGTCGTGCAAATACAAGATGAGCGGCCCGGGCGCACGCTGCGCGATGAATGCGTCGATGACCCTGGCGACGTCGTCGAAGGTCGGTCGGAGGACGGTTGGGGCCGGCGCATCGCTGTAACCCATGCCAGGGTAGTCGGGGGCGATGACATGAAACCGACCCGCCAGACGCGGAATGAGGTCGTGGAACTGGTACGACGACGAGGGAAAACCGTGCAGCAGGACGATAGTCGGCTCCGACGGGTTCCCGGCCTCGCGGTAGAAGAGCCTAAGGCCCGCAACGTCGGCAGTCTTGAAGTCCATAAAGCGACACGGTTCGTCTGCAGTTATTTCTGCTGGGGAACGGTAAACTCCACCACTTGGCTGGCGCCTGGAATTGGTTTGTGCGTCGCGTCCGCCAGTTCGAGCTTGACCTGGTGCGGACCCGGCTTCAGTCCGACGAGAACCACCGTTTCGCCGCTGGTGTCGACGATGGGCCACGACTGCCCATCGACGAAGTAGTGCAGATGTCCGAGGCGTGGCGATACCTGCAGGGCCGCGTTCCCGAACACCGGCAGGATGCGCAGGTTTTCGGTTCGGTACTGGATGAAGACGCGCCCCAGGGCCAGCTGCTCCGGAACGGGCGGATCGACGACGAGCTTCGCCGGCGCCTCGTTCGCGACGGCGACCAGCGGTGTCGCCCCTTTGACCTCCTTCGCGGTCTGTGCCGCGGCCGCGAGGGCGCAGAGCGCGATCGCAATTGCAATCACGGCTCCGACGCGTCCGACATTTCCTGTGACGTTCGGGCTGTTCATGGTGGGTAGCATTCAAGACCTCCGTCGTGTAGCGTTGCTCACGGGAATGGTCTCCCATGCAGGGCAATCGTGCCATTGGACGATGGTATTGGCGACCGCGCTTACAGCCCCGTGCTCAGCCTTCAGCATTTGTGCGCTCGTTGCCGATCTCGATCGAAAAGGTGATCGGAGGAAGGTCGGGCCAATCTGAACGACGTCCAATGTCAAAGAAAGCGTTCGATCGGAGGGAGATCAAGAAATGTCGTTCGTCATAACAGCCAGCAACACGAACGCGCCGACACAATTCCTCCAAGTGGGGAACCAGACGTACGCGTATCGCCGTTTCGGCACCGGACCCGCACGTCCCTTGCTGTGTCTCCAGCACTTTACCGGGACGCTCGACAACTGGGATCCCGCGGTCACGGATCCACTCGCCTCAGGGCGAGAGGTCATCTTGTTCGATAACGCAGGCGTTGGCCGGTCAACCGGGACCGTGCCAACCACGATCGGCCCGATGGCGGCGCAGACGCTCGATTTCCTGGACGCGTTGGGGCTCGACACGTGCGACGTCCTCGGATTCTCGCTCGGTGGAATGGTGGCGCAACAGATGGCGCGGGACCGCCCCTCGATCTTCCGCCGGATGATTCTGGTCGGGACCGCGCCGCGCGGCGGCGAAGACATCATGCACCTGGAGAAACCGGCTCTGGCCAGGTACCTCGGCGATCCGACGCTCAAGGGATACGCCGTCTTGCAGAAGATTTTCTTCGCGCCGACGTCGTCGAGTCAGGCGGCAGGCGGCGCGTTCATCGAGAGGCTGGCACAGCGAACCGAGGGCCTCGACACGCCCTCCGGCCCGCACGTCGCCGCCGCGCAGATCGCGGCGTTCCGTGAGTGGGAGCAACCTACGGGCACCCGCTTCGAAGATCTCACCGGCATCCATCAGCCCACACTCGTCGTCAATGGCTTCCACGACGAGATGATTCCTGTCGCCAACTCCTATCGGTTAGCCGAGAGCCTTCCGAACGCCGTTCTTCTCGTGTATCCGGATTCCGGACACGGTTCACTCTTCCAGTTTCACGAGTCATTCACCCGGCACGCGGCGCTCTTCCTGGCGTCGGACACGCCGTACGCGCCCTACTGAGTCGCGGCTTGGAGCGACGAGGAACACGATGATGAAACGATCGTTCGTCATTGGCGGTGTCGTTCTGCTGACCGCGGTCTCGCAGATGTCGCTTCGGAGTGCGCAGCAGCAGGGAGGTGCTGCAACGATCGCTGTGCGGACTGCAGCGGTCGAGGGAGTCACCCTGCAGTATCTGATCGCGGGGCATGGTCCGACCGTCGTGTTGTTGCACGGCTATGCTGAGACGTCACGGATGTGGCGGCCGCTCATTCCGCGCCTGGCTTCCAAGTTCACCGTCATCGCCCCGGACCTGCCTGGCATTGGCGGTTCTTCCATTCCCGCGGACGGCCTGGACATGGCACATGCCGCAAGGCGGATTCATGACCTCGTCAGGCAGTTGGGATTGGGCAACGCGGCTGTCGTCGGACACGATATCGGACTGATGGTTGCGTATGCGTACGCGGCGCAGTTTCCCGCCGAGGTCGAGAGGCTCGTCCTGATGGATGCGTTCCTGCCTGGTGTGGACGGATGGGAAGCGATCTATAACGACCCAGATATCTGGCACTTCCGATTCAACGGACCGACGCCGGAAGCGCTCGTTCGCGGACGGGAACGGACGTACTTCGAGCACTTCTGGAACGATTTCGCGGCCGACAAGACGCGGTCGCTTCCGGAGGCCGATCGGCAGGCCTACGCGGCCGCGTACGCCCGTCCGGGACGGATGCGTGCGGGGTGGGCCTACTTCGTGTCCTTTCAGCAGGCGGCCAAGGATTTCGCGCGATTGTCACAAACGAAGCTGCCCATGCCGGTTCTCTCGATTGGCGGGGAGAAGGCAAATGGCGCGGCGCTCGCCCGGCAGATTCAGCTCGTCGCGGTGAAGACGAAGTCCGTGACGTTGCCGAATACCGGCCACTGGGTCATGGAAGAGAACCCGCAGGGCACGATGGACGCACTCGTGTCGTTTCTGGCGGGAGCATCCGGTACGAATTGATCCGCTCGAAGCCTCGAAGACTGTTCATCTCATACCGAGCGAACCGGCCAGGCGCGTGCAGGTTTTCATCCTGCATCTCCACGGTCGCCGGCGGGTCTGACGAGAGATCGCTTATGCGAATCGCTTGACGAACTCGAGCGCCTTCTGGGCGACCTCCCGCCAGCCGGCGTCGATCGTCAGCGAGTGCCCGCGGCCCGCCATCTTGACGATCTCGGTCACGCCCGTATTGCGCTTCTGCTTTTTGTAGGACGCGTTGGCGATTGCCCAGGGGACCGTATGGTCAGAGTCGGCCGAGACGATCAGCATCGGACCCCGCTCCGGGTTCGTCGAGTCCACTTTCGCCTCTGACCACGGGTTGATGTTCGCGGACGCCGCCTGGAAGAGCGGCTCGCCGGCGCCTGGGACGGAGTAGCCGAGGTACAGCTCCTTCGCCTCGTCCTCGCCAACCGCGTTCGCGAAGCTGTAGTGGAACTGCTCGTAGGTGAGCGGGACCGCCCGGTTCCAGTTCGCCGGGTTGCGCAGGGCGACGCTGGCCGTGCGCAGCGCCGAGAACGGCAACGGGAGCACGCCGCGGAACGGAGCAGGGCTGATCGCGACCGACGCGGCGGCGAGCCCGCGGCCCGCGAGAATCATGGTCAGCAGGCCCCCGAATGAGTGGCCGATGATCACGGGCTTCCGATCCAGGCGGCGGATGATCGCCTCCTCG
>Ga0114129_10001852_pt1 | contig 28822 bp, 32 predicted proteins | sample RhiMetdeltSRZDD1_FD_80071 | JGI IMG/M metagenome (GOLD analysis project Ga0114129, IMG submission 80071) | Populus rhizosphere microbial communities from Tennessee, USA - Rhizosphere MetaG P. deltoides SRZDD1 (version 2) (version 2) | ecosystem: Host-associated > Plants > Roots > Rhizosphere >... | reverse complement strand
GCTCGTGGTCACGATCCAGCCACCGGGCATGTGATGGATGGCATCGGCGATCGAAGTCAGCGCGTTCGAGGTCTTGTCGTCGTCGGCCCGATGCTGCTTGTACTTCTCGAACTCTTGAAGATCTTTGAACTCCGTCCACACCGGTGGCGGGATCTGCGGAACCGGCGGCTTTACTTCCACTCCAACACCCCCTCGCGATAGGCATACAGCCAACCCAGCGCGATGATGCCCACGAACCCTGCCATACCCCAGAAGGCGGACAACCCGAGCGGCTCGAGGACCAACAACCACGGCACCAGGAACACGGCGAGCGCGTCGAAAACTACGAAGACGAGGGCGACGAGATAAAACCCGACGGGAAAGCGCACCCACGCCGGGCCGAACGGCTCGGCGCCGCATTCGTAATTCATCAGCTTGACGATGTCCGGCCGACTCGGCCGAAGCAGCCAGGCGATCGCCAGCGAGCCCACGCCGAACGCGACGATGAGCGCCGCAAAGATCGCCACGGGGACATACCCCGACACCCGTCTCCTCCTCTGGTGGGGAAATCGCTCCGGAAGCCGAGTATATAGCACGCGTGGTCGGACCGGAAATCGCCGTCTCATTCCGGGCACGCACGTGCGCAGACGAGGCGCCGACCGCGCACAGAAATCGGGACTTCGGCGCGGCATGCGCGTTGCGTTAAGTTGGGGGTATGAGTCCTGGAGGCCACCTCGTCACCACCGCCATCGCCTGCGCCGGGACGGCCGCGCTCACCGGGTCGTGGGCGGCCACCGCAGCCGTCGCCGCCGGTGGATTTCTGATCGATCTCGATCACGCCGTCGATTACGTCCTCCTCGAGCGCAATCGCCGCCTGACACCCGACGCCTTTCTCCGCCACTACCTCGAGGGACGCACGCAATGGGCGCTGCTCGTGCTGCACTCCTACGAGCTGTTCGCGCTCCTCGGGCTGATCGCGTGGTGGACCGGATCGTTCTGGCTGTGGGCCTACTTGTGGGGTGCGACGTTGCATCTGGCACTCGACCTGAGGTTCAACGGCGACGTCACGCCGCGATCGATCGTGGCCTTTTATAGCTTTGCCTACCGGCTCGCGCACCGCTTCGACGCGAGCGTCCTGCTCGGAAACGCGGACCTCGAGCCTCCTCCACCGAGCTTCTGGGCGGCGTTCTTCAGCAGTGGCCGCCTCGTCGACGCGCCGGGCACCTCGCGGATCAACCGCGCTTGGCGCCCGTCGAAACCGTCGTGATAAACTCGCGCTGCAAATGCGCGTCCTGGTCGTCGAAGATGAGACTGACCTGGGCGAAGTATTCCGCGATTTCCTGAGCGATCTCGGTCACCAGGCCATCCTCGTGCGGAGCGCCGAGGCGGCGCTCGGCAAGCTGCAATCCGATCGACCCGACGCCATCATCCTCGACATCCATCTGCCCGGGATGAGTGGCCTCGACTTTCTCCAGCTGCGTCCCGTGCGGGAAGCCGGCCTGCCCATCGTCGCCGTCTCGGGCGTTGCCACCGAGAGCCAGGCACGCGAGTGCCTGCGGCTCGGGGCGCTTGACTTCGTCGGCAAGCCGGTGCCCCTCGACCGGCTGCTCGACGTGCTGACCTTTCTCGAACCGCACGCGATCAATCGCCGACGTGATGAGCAGGCGCGGCGGGCGGAGCGCCGTCAATCACCCCGCGTCCGTCTGGAGCTCCCCGTCGCCCTGCACGAGTATCGCGGGGCATCGTGGCCCGGCACGTGCGTCGAACTGTCGGTGACCGGGATGAAAGTGAAGACCGCCGCAACGCTTTCGACGGGAGTGGCGATCAAATGCACCTTCACCCCTGGCGACGGAGGCGCCGCGCTCGACATCATCTCGCTCGTGATTCGAGCCGAGGCCGACGGCGCCGTGCTCTCGTTCGTCAATCTGCCCGGGCACGAGGCGCGACGTCTAGGCGAAATTGTGCGCCGCCTCACCCGCTGAGGATTCACCCGGCCGGGAAAACCGTTGGACATTCTCGCGACCGCCTTGCCCTGACTGCCTGTTTTTACGATTGATCAGAGAAAATCCGGCGGAGCCAAGCGCGCGAGTTCATCGCGAATTACCTCGGCGCGGTCTGGCAACGGAAATGCTTAGTCGTCGCGCCTGGAGGCATCGAGTATGCGGTTCTTTCGCTCCGAGATCGAAATGGCGCTGAAGATCATGGGGGTCGCAGCGCTGATCAGCCTGATCCTGCTGCCGGTCGCGTGGGGATACGAGCAACGCCAGCAGGCGCGTACCTGGCAGAACGTTGCATGCGCGTATCGGATCAAGGAAGTCGCCCGACAGACACCGATGATGGCCAACGTTGAGTACGGGCGTGACGCCTGCGTCGCGCTGTCCCGGCTGGGCCTCGACCTCGATCTGCCGCGCTAGCCTGCCGCCGACGAAGGCATAACGAGCGTCCGCACGCCGTCGACATCGCCGGCGAGCGCACGCGCGGTTGCCGCCGTCGCGAGCGCCGCAGCGCGAAGCTCGCCGTCCGGCCCGTCGAGCACGTCGGTGCGAAACCGCTCGAGAAGCGCAGTCGCGGCGGCAGCACCAGAGCCTTGCTGCGCCTCGGCCTCGCCGACCTGCAGCGCGAGCGCGAGACCCGTATCGAAGAAACTCGTGAGCCGACGGCGCACGTCGCCGTAGCCTTTGACGAGTCGCGCCAGCTGCGCGACCTCGCGTGCGAGCGTCTCGTCCCACGCGAGCGCCCGCTGGACGCCGGCGAGCCAGCGGTCGATGCGCTCATTTTCGACTCGGGCGCGCCAGGAAACGGGACGCAGCACTCGCAGCCGTGCCAGCAGCCAGACCCTCAAATATCCGGTCACAGTCGTTGTGCGCACGTGCTGCCCCAGCGTGGGCCGGCCGTGCGGCCAACGGCGCTGCGCCCAGCGCGCGAATGGCGCGACCAGCCGATGCGGAAGGATGCCCCAGATCTCGTCAAGGTCCGGCTTCAGATAATCGGTAACTTCGATCACCGCATCACCGGCGCGCGTCTCGGCTCGGATGCGGGCGAACCGCGCCGCGCGTGTCTTGGCTTGCGCGACGCGGATCGCGTCTTCATACGTCATCCACGTCGCGAGGTGGCGCGCGACGATGGCCGCCACGGCTTCATGGTCGACGAAGGGGCGCAGACGTGCGAGATAGCGGCGCGCGTAGTCGATGTCCTGGTAATCGATCAGGCGCGGCACCGCGTGCTCGACGACGGCGCGAACCGCGGGGGGCATGGAGGAGAGGTTTATTTGATCGGGGGACCCCTCCGCCTGACTGGGGGACCCCTCCGGCTTCCCCCAGACCCCCTCCTTCACGCTGTTGTCAGCATCGGTTCCGTTGTCCGTCGTATTCGCGCGGCCGAGCTCGAGGCCGATGTCGAAGCCGGCCACATTGGCGGCGACGGCGACGCCGCGCGACTCGATGGCCTTGCGAAACGCCACGACGCTCACGGGGAGGGCGCCGCTTCCAGCGAGCGCGCCCAACAGGACCGCATTCACCTCAGTGCGTCGCTCGCGCGCGACGGTCAGCGCGTCGAAGGCGACCAGACGCCGCGCCGCGGTTCGCGCCACCGTGTCGAGTCGCTCGCGCGGGTAGATCGCGCGGCCGGTCGCCGTCTTCTCGTGGATCGTGTAGAGACGGTGCGTGCTACACACCACCGTCGTTCGCGTGGGAGACACGAATCCCGCCTCGATCATGCGGGCGACCTCGAGATACTCCGGCGCGAGCAGCACGTCCAGGGCGCCCGGCACCGGATACAGCGAAAACGCCGGATCTTCCGTGGCGGCACGGTCGGCGAGCACCTCGACGTAGTAGGTGGTGGAGCCGGTCCGCTGCGCCACGCCCGGGATCGACGTGCCATGCACGCGAAATCCGTCGAGCGCCGCCGCGTCGACGATCCACTCTGACAGCACGCCGCCGCCCTGACCACCGACGGCTGGAATGAGCAGCGACAGGATGTTGGTGGGAGCGGCCGCCGCGTGCACGCCGGGTCTCTACGAAGCGAGAGTGTCGATCACAGTGCGGCGCAGCCGATCGACCACGCGGGTCCACCGGCTCGGGTTCGCGACGACGCGTACGCGGTAGAACGAGGGGCACAACACAGCCGCGTGTGCGACATCACCGCAGACACCGCATCCGACGCAGGTGTCGTCCACGTGGGCGATCGGATCCTCGCGCAGCGGATCGGGACTCTCGCGCAGCGTCAGGGACGGGCACCCGTTGAAGCGCATGCACGAATGATCCCCGGTGCAGACGTCGGGATCCACGCCGAAGCGCGGCTGCACCACCGTGTCGCCGGCGGCCAGCCGCGTCCGGTTGAGCGGCCGTAGCCGCCGCTGGCGTTCGAGTTGGCATTCGCCGCGCGCGATCACGACCTTCAGCCCCTTGGCGCGCGTCGTCAATGCGTCGCGCAGCGTGCCGATCATCTTGGCGATGTCGTACGAATCGACGGTGCGAATCCACGACACGCCGAGCCCGCGCAGCGCCTGGGGAATCGTCATTCCCGTGGGCTCCTTGCGCGCGTTGGTTCCGGTGGACGGGTTGTGATGCTGGCCCGTCGCCGACGTGTAGAAGTTGTCGAGGATCACGAGCACCGAGTCCTGCCGGTTGTACATCGCGTTGGCCACGCCGTTGGTCAGGCCGTTGTGCCAGAAACCACCGTCGCCCATCACGGAGATCACGCGCTTGTCAAAGAACGGCGCCACCGCGCTCGACGACGCCAGGCCCATGCCGTAGCCGAGGACGGAGTTGCCGACGTTGAAGGGCGCCTGCGTGGAGAACGTGTGGCAGCCGATGTCCGCCGACACGTGAGTGTCGCCGACCGAGGGATCGTGGGCTCGGAGAATCTTCATCGCGCTGAATACCGGCCGTTCCGGACAGCCGGTGCAGAACGAAGGCGGCCGCTTGGACACCGGCTCCGGCAGAACCGCGCGCACGGTTTCCCGATGTGCGGTCAGCGCCGCATACCGATCCTCGATCGCCGTGGCCGACGTTGCGGTCGGGTTCGCGGATACGAGGAACTTGCGCAGCCCACCGATGACGAGCGCCGGCACGTACTCGCCGTGCGGCGAGAAGACGTCCTTGCCCTGGATCTCGACGTCGAGGCGCGCCTCGTGAGCGAGCGCCTTCAGCTCTCGCTCGAGGTAGTTCGGCATGCCCTCTTCGACGACAAGGACACGTGTCTTGCCGCGCAGGAACGTGAGTAGCTCCTCGGGCACCAGCGGGTGGATCGCGTTGAGGATCAGCAGCGGTACCGCCGACTCGCCGCGCACATCGGCCAGACCCAGCAAGTGTAGACCCCGAACGGTGGTGTTCCAGAGACCGCCCTGCATCACGATCCCCAGATGCGAGTCGCTCCCGGGACGGTGCTCGTTGAGCCTGCGCTCGACGATGTAGCGGCGTGCGGCGGGCAGTCGGTGCTCGAACTTCTTCGCCTCCATCGCGTACGTGAACGGCGGCAGGTTGATCCGGTCGAGACTGAACGATGGCGTCGAGAGCGGTGAGCGCATGCTGATCGCGGGCCGCACGTTGTCACGGCACAGCAGGGTGCCGCGCATGTGACAGGCGCGGATACGGATGGAGAACAGCACCGGCTCGTTGCACGCCTCGGATAGTCCGAAGCCCTCTTCGACGAACCGCGCAAACGATTGCAGCGTGTTCCGCGGGTCGAGCAGCGGCAGCGACGACTTGAGCGCCGCCGAGTGGGTGCGTTCCTGCAAGATCGACGCGCCCTCGCCGTAATCCTCGCCGATCACGACGAGCGCGCCGCCCAGCACCCCGGCGGACGCGACATGCGAGAGCGCGTCGGAAGCGACGTTCGTGCCGACGACCGACTTCCACGTCACGGCGCCGCGCATCGGATAGTTGATCGACGCGCCGAGCAGCGCGGCGGCAGCGGCCTCGCTGCCCGACAGCTCGTAGTAGATACCGAGTGGCTTCAGCAGCGATTCGTTGGCGTCGGCGAGCACGTCGAGCAGATGCGAGATCGGTGCGCCGGGATAGCCGCCCACGTAGCTGACACCCGACTGCAGCAGCGCTTTCGTGATCGCGAGGATACCCTCGCCGCGAAGCACCTGCCCCTGCCCGTAACCGAGCTGTTTGACGTCCTCGGCGAACGAGCGTTCGCCCATACGTCAGTCGCCTGACGCCTGAGACGGTCGGTCGCGACGTCGGTCGTCGATCATGCGCTTGCGCTCCTCGTTCCAGATGGCATAGCAGCGCGGGTGGAAGAGAATCGTGAGCGTACCACTGAAATCGAGCTCGTACTCCGTCGCGGTGTTGATGAGCTCGGCACAGCACGAGCAGGGCTTCGCCATGCTCGGTCCGGCCCAGAGCTTCAGTGGATCATCCGTGGGGAGCCGGCCGGATGCGAGCAACTCTCGCACCCGTTGACGGACCTGCGCGTCGTCCAAGCGCTCTCCCGTATCGTTGCGATCGACGCCGCCCGACGCGGGCACCGAATCGGGAGCCCAAGTGTAGGTGACACCCCAGGGGTCGTCAAGGCGCCGTCAGAGCGAGTGGCCGGTCAGAATCAGGGCTAAGTTGCGGAATTTTAGGAGGTCAGCACCGATCGGGGGCGACTGAGGGAGCCGGGGTGTATGAAAGATTGGACGTTGACCGGCGGGCAGAGCGCGGCAACAGTGAAGGATGTATCCCCGCCGCGTGTTCATCGACGCCGTGACGCTGCGACGGCTTTACCTCGACGAGCAGTTGACGACGGTTGAGGTCGCACGGCACTTCAACTGCAGCCCGAGCACCGTGAGACGTCAACTCCTGCGGTTCGGCATTCCCGCCCGCCGGCGCGGACCCGCGCCGGGGCGGTTTCGACGCATGGGGGGCGAGGCGTTCGGTGGTTGGTCGGCCGACATCGCATACGTAGTCGGGTTGATCGCCACTGACGGCAATCTCGGACGCGATACAACGACAATCTCGATCGTTTCAAAGGATATGGACCTGCTCGCAACCGTGGGCCGCTGTCTCGGCATAACGACGGCAATCAAACCGCACCGCGGCGGCTACGGCAATCGCTGTCATCATCTCGCATGGCGTGACCGCATGTTTCATGACTGGCTTAGTAGCATCGGCTTGACGCCTGCGAAGAGCCTCACGCTCCGCCCCCTTGCGATTCCGGACCGGTATTTCGCAGACTTCTTTCGCGGATGCATCGACGGTGACGGCTCAGTATTCACATACACGGATCGCTATCACACGACAAAGAACGAACGGTACATATACGATCGTCTTTACGTCTCGATCGTATCGGCCAGTCTACGATTCATCGAGTGGCTTCAGGCTACAGCGAGCCGCCTGATCGGCGTCACGGGATCAATCGTCGTCAGGCGTCGGGACGGAAGGAACCCGGTGTGGCGTCTTCGCTACGCCAAGGCTCAGTCCATCCAGCTCCTCGCGTGGATCTACTATGCGCCGCTTGTCCCATGCCTCCAGCGAAAGCGCATCACGGCTGAGAGATTTCTGGCGCCGCTCGGCTATTCGGCGGTGCGCCCCAGCGGACGCCCACGAGTCGGATGGATCTACGACGCGCCACACGTACGAGAAGACGAACGCAGATGGTTTCTTTCTCCTCTCGCGGCACGTATGCTTGTCCGCGGGGGCGTGTTGGAACGGTAGACAATGCGGCCTCAAAAGCCGCTGCCCGCAAGGGCGTAGGGGTTCGAATCCCCTCGCCCCCACCATTACCTTCCTTGACAGAATCGTCACGTGGCTTGTACCGTGAGGCCTCGCGTGGGGCTGTAGCTCAGTTGGGAGAGCACAAGGCTGGCAGTCTTGGGGTCAGGGGTTCGAATCCCCTCAGCTCCACCAATTTTCACCCGCCGAGATACAGTCGCTTCACCTCCGGATCGACGAGCAGTCGCTGACCGGGGCCCTCGAAGCGATTCTTGCCGAGCTCGAGGACATAGCCGCGATCGGCGATACCAAGCGCGCGCGTTGCATTCTGCTCGACGAGCATGAGCGTGAAGCCGCCGCGTCTCATTTCCAGCAGCTTGTCGAAGATCAGCGTCACGAACTTGGGCGACAATCCCAGCGACGGCTCGTCGAGCAGGATGAGGCGCGGCGAGGTCATCAGTGCGCGCCCGATGGCGACCATCTGCTGCTCGCCGCCCGACATCGTGCCGGCCTTCTGTCGTCGCCGCTCCGCGAGAATCGGAAACAGCGCGTACACGTGCTCGAGCGCCGCCGCCACGCGCGCGGGATCGCGCTCGGTGTAGGCGCCCATCTCGAGATTCTCGAGCACGGTCATCTGCGGGAAGACGATGCGCCCCTGCGGCACGTACGCGAGACCGCGGCGCAGCACCAGATCGGGCCGCAGCCCGGTGATCTCCTCGCCGTTGAACAACACGTGCCCCGCGCGGGGACGCAGAAAGCCCACGACCGTCTTGAACGCGGTCGACTTGCCCGCGCCGTTCGGCCCGATGATGCTCACGATCTCGCCACGCCGCACCTCCAGCGAGACGTCGTGCAGGATGTCGATGCTGCCGTACCCGGCCGTGAGCCCGTGGGCGACGAGCAGCGGGGTCTGCGTCACGTGCGCGGCTCGCAGATGTACAGCACGTGCGGATACGGCAACACGTCCACCATGAGGTGACGGCGCACGAGGAACCCCGCGCGCTCGAGCGCGGCCGTGAGCTCCTCCGCGCTCCAGTAGTGAACCGGCGTGCGCGGCGCCATCACACGGTCGAGCGCCCAGGTGAACCAGCGCTTGGGCGCCGGACGGGTGTCGACATCCTTGACGAGGAGCCGACCGCCGGGCGCCAGGCAGCGCCGCAATTGCGCGAGCAGCGGCGGCACCGTGACCGGCGGCACGTGATGCACGATGTCGAGCATGTAGGCGGCCACGACTTCGGTGTCGCCTTTGAAGTCGCGCGCGTCGCCCTGCTCGTATGCGACGTTGTCGAGACCCAGCCGCTCCGCCGCCCGTCGCGCCATCGCGATCCGTCGCGCGTTGAGATCGAGGCCCCGCACGAAGCGCGCCGGCGCGGTCGCGGCGTAGTACAGCGAGAACAATCCGAAACCGCAGCCGATGTCGAGCACCGCGCCCGATGCGGGCAAATATTGGCCGATCTCCTCGAGGAAGCGCTGGCGCAGCACTAGAAAGCGCGCCCAGCAATACGCGCGTACCACCGGGTCGTCGTAGGCCCGGACGACGTTACGGATCGTTTCGTTTCGCATAGAGTCTGTAGCCGGCGCGCGTGATCGGCGGCTGGTACCGCGCACGCAGCCGCTCCGCGAGAGTCGGAAAGCGCTCGACACGCTCGTAGCCGCCGGCGGGCCAGCCGCGCTCGAACAGGACGATCACGCGCGGCGGATGTCGGTCGAGATCTCGGATGAATTCGTCGCGCAGCCCCCGCACGACGGCCGTGCCCTCGTCGTGGAAAAAATGGAAGTCATAGAGGAATCGCGTGGGTTCTCGCACGCCCAGCCGAAAGAGCGCGTGGATGCCGCCTTCCGTCGTGTCGAGGATCTGCACGGTGTCGCCCGGCGCGAGCTGCGCCCTCAGGTCCGCTTCGACCGCGCGCACGGTGGCGTGCCGCGCCCACCAGAATTCTGCGGGCGACGCCTCGAGGCCCTTGGCACCGAGCAGAACGAGCGAGGCCAGCAGCATCGCCGTGAGCGTGCCGGCCAGCGCTCGGCGGCGCGCGGCGAGCGCGGCCGGCAGCTCGGCCGCGACGAGCACCGCGGCGAAGGCCGCGAGGGGATCGAGGTGATACTCCCAACCCTTCCCTTGCCCGACATAGTGGAAGATTCCGTATGCGACGCCGAGCGCAGCCACGAGGTGACGCGCGGCCGCGCGGCGACGCAGAAGCACGGCGACCAGCGATACGCTCACGCCAACGCCGATGGGGATCCAGGCGTGCCAGCGGTAGACGCTCCACGGCGACGTGCGTCCCAGCCGCGAGTAGAGCGGAATCAGGTAGCCCGTCACGATCTCATACCAGGCCCCGAGCCCGCCCGTCGCGGCGAGCCAGAGCAACACGGCGAGCGGCGCCGCCGCCGCGCTCGCGACAAACACGGCCGTGGCGCTGGCGGCGGTCGCGACGCCGCAGGCGCGCGCCGCCGCGACCGCAACCACCGCACCGAGCGCGCCGACGAAGAGCGCCACATGCGGCTTGACGGTCAGCCCGGCGCCCAACGCGGCCCCCGACCACACCAGCGTGACGAGCCGCCCGTCCTCGAGCCAGCGCGCCACGCCGAGCGCACCGAGCACCAGGACCACACAGACGAAAAAATCGCGCTGTCCGGCCTGCCACGCGCCGCCCGCGAGATGATACGTGGCGAAGACGAACGCGCCGGCGGCGGACGCGAGCGCGCCCCACGGGGCGGCGAACGCGGCGATCGCGCCGGCGGTGGCGGCGAGCCATGCCAGGTCGACGAGGCGCCACGCGAGATCGCCGCCGCCGAGCGTGCGTAGGACGGCGAGATGGATGAGGTACGTCCCGGGCTGATTCATGTCGAACAGGTCGCGATACGGCGTCGCCCCATCGGCGATGCGCCATGCGACGTAGTGCATGAGCGCGACGTCGTGGATGACCGGCCACGCGAGCGAGCGCCAGGCGAGGAGCACGGTGAGCGCGCCGAACGCGGCGACGACGAGCACGCTAGCGGCCGAAATAGGCCTCAATGACCCGCTCATCGCCCTGAATCGTTCCGGGCAGCCCCTCCGCGATCTTCTCACCGTGATCGAGAACAAACACGGTCTCGCAGAGCCCCATGACGACTTTCATGTCGTGCTCGACCAGCAGCACGGTCTTGCCCGCGTCTCGAAGGCGCGCGACGGCGTCCAACAGATCGTTGAGCAGCGTCCGATTGACGCCGGCCGCGGGCTCATCGAGCAGGATCAGCGCCGGATCGGTCATGAGCATCCGGACGAACTCGACCAGCTTCTGCTGGCCGTAGGACAGGTTGCCGGCGTACTCGTCCGCCAACCGCGCGAGGCGCACGAAGTCCAGCAGCTCGCGTCCGCGGCGCTCCGCGTCTTCGCGGGCGCCGCGGGTGACCACGAGCAGATTCTCCAGGGCCGTGAGCTCGGGAAAAACGCGAATGACCTGGAACGTGCGGCCGATGCCGCGCCGGGCGATCTGCCAGGGCCGGAGACCGTCGATGCGCTCACCGCGAAACGTCACGCCGCCCGCGTCGAGTCGCTCGATCCCGGTGATGCAATTGAACAGCGTCGTCTTGCCGGAGCCGTTGGGTCCGATGAGGCCGTAGATGCGCCCGGCCGCCAGCCGCAGCGAGACGTCGTTGACGGCCGCGACGCCGCCGAAGCTCTTGCGCACGCCCTCGACGGCCAGCACCGGCCGATCGTCGTTCATCGAGGTTTCTCACACAGGACCTGGTATTGCGCGCCCAGCGGCCAGCGCGACAGCCGCGGCTCGTAACGTCGAAGGAACCGGAGCAGCCGCGGGAAGACGAACAAGAAATCCGTTTGCACGATGTTGAATCGGCCGTCACGAAGCAGTCGACGCGCCTGCCGAGCCGTCAGCGTGATGGCGTCCCGATCGAATTCGAGCCGCGCCATCACGTACCGCGTCCCCGGATTCCAGGGATTGTTTTCCCAGAACGCGAAGCGGCCACCCGGTCGAAGCGAGCGCAGCACGACGGCGACGGCGCTGAGCCGCTCGGGCGGAGGAATATGGTGGAAGACGCCGTTGCAGAACGCGAGGTCGAACTCACTGGCCGGAACATACTCGGCGAGCGTCATGAAGCGCAGATCCGGATTGGCCTGTCGCGCCTGGTCGATGGAACGCGCGGAGACATCGACCCCGAGCACGTTCACGGTGTTCAGAATCTCCGCGAGCATCGTGCCGGATCCGATGCCACACCCGAAGTCGAGCACGGATGTCACGGACCCGCTGAGCCGATCCAGACAGTCCTTCAGATAGGTGATCCGCCCGCGCGCGAAGTATTCCTTGCTCTCTCCGGAGACGGCGAGCGCGTCCGAGAGCGTCGCGTCGTAGGTCGCGGCGTCTCGATCGAAGTCGGTCATGGGCCGGGCGGTTTCCTCGCGTACAGCCGGTGCCCTTCGCGCGTGACGACGATGTCGTATCGCCGCGCGAGCAGCTCCGCGAGCGCCGGGAAGTAGCGGATGCGGTCATAGTCGCCCGAGGGCCAGCCGCGCATCAGCACGATGTACCGCGGCGGGCTGGCCTCGAGGGCGGAGACGAACTCCGCGCGGATCGCGCGGACGACAGGACGCTCGGGCTCGTGAAAGAAGAAGACGTCGTAGAGAAAGCGCGTCGGCTGCCTGACGTGCAAACGCAGCAGCGCCTGCAGTCCGCCGTCGGCGATGTCGAGGACCTGAACGGTATCGCCGGGCGCGAGCCCACGGCTGAGATCATCCACGAGCACACGGACACGGCGCTCCTTGTCCCACATCCATGCCGGGTCCGAGGCCTCGAGGCCTTTGGTGGTCAGCAGCACGAGTGACACCGCCAGGACGGCGGTGAACGCCACGTTGAGCCACATCCGTTCGGCGGTGAGCGCTGGTTTCAACGCCGCGAACGCGAGCAGGGCGACGAAGGTTGCGAGCGGATAGAGGTGGTATTCGGAGCCTTTCGCCTGTCCGACATAGTTCAGAACGCCGTAGACGATTCCGATCGCGCCCACGACGTGGCGCGCGTCGGCCCGACGGGTCGTGAGCGCGACGGTGAGCGCGCCGACGGCCGCGAGACCCAGAGGAATCCATCCGAGCCACCGATGGCCGAGCCATGGAGCAGAGCGCCCGAGATGGCCGTAGACCGGCAAAGCGTAGCCGAAGATCACGTCGAACCACGCGCGTAGCCCGCCCGCGAGCGCGAGCCACGCGCCGAGCGCGACGGGCACCGCCAACCCGCCGGCGACATATGCGGCGAGCGAGCGGATCGCCCCGATCGCGTCGCCGCGCCGCGCCGCCGCAGTGATCACCACTGCGCCGAGCGCGCCGGCGAAGATGACCGCGTAGGGCTTGAGCGCGATCGCCGCGCCGAGGGCGAGACCGGCGCCGGCAAGGCTCAACATACCGCCCCGTTGCTCGAGCCAACGCACTACGCCAAGCGCGCCCGCGACGAGAAAGACGCACATCAGATAGTCCCGCTGCCCGGCCTGCCACGCGCCACCCGCCAGATGGTACGCGGCGAAGCCGAGCGCCGCGCCGGCGGCGGGGACACCGCCCCAGGGCTTCGCGAGCAGCGCCAGCGCGCCGGCGGTCACCGTCAGCCACGCGATGTCGAACGCGCGCCACGCGCCATCGCCCGCGCCGAGCGTCCGCAACAGCGCGAGATGCAGCACATATACGCCCGGCTGGTTGATGTCGTAGAGGTCGCGATACGGGACGTCGCCATCGCCGATGCGCCACGCGATGTAGTGCATGACCGGCGCGTCCTGGATGAGCGGCCAGGGCAGCGAGAGCACGAGCAGGACGGCCACGAGCACGGCGAACAGGGCGACGACGATGACGCCGCCGAGCGTGCCTGCGCGCATCAGATCGTCCTCGGCAGACGATACCGCTGCTGGAGCAGGCCAAGCACGCCGCGCGGCATCAGCAGGACCACCGCAATGATGATCGCGCCGAACAGGAGCGGATGGACGTACGGATAACGCGCCCACACGATCTCCTGCGCGACGAACAGCACGATGGCGCCAAGCACGGGTCCGAAGACGGTGCCCTTGCCGCCGAACAGCGCCATCACGATCATCGTCACCGTGATCGCCAACGGAAACACGCTGATCGGCTCGATGTAGCCCTGGTCACGCGCCGTCAGCGCTCCCGCCACCCCGGGGCCCGCCGCCGAAAGCAGCAGCGCCGCGAGCTTGTGATGGAACGTGTCGATGCCCATCGCCTCAGCCGCCAGCTCGTCTTCGCGGATGGTCATCAGCCGCAGGCCGAAGCGCGACGTGACGATCAGCCACGACACGCCGGTCACGACCACGGCGAGGCCGCCCATGACGTAGTAGATCGGCACGCTGGCGTCGAGCGTCGGCAGCGAGAGGCCGTTGCCACCGCCGGTCAGCCCTTCGAAGTAGGACACGAGCGCGCGCAGAACCTCATTGAGCCCGAGCATGGCGATCGCGAAGTACGGGCCTTTGAGCCGCAGACAGGGATAGCCGATGACGACGGCGAGGCCGACTGCCGCCGCGCCGCCGGCGAGCGCCGCCAGCGGCCACGGCCAGCCCGCGCTGGCTACGAGAATTGCGCCCGCGTAGGCGCCGGCACCGAAGAACGCCACGTGGCCGAACGAGACGTAGCCGGTGAGACCCGAGATCAGATTCCACGAGCCGGCGAGCGCAATCCACATGAACACCTGCTGCACCGAGCGCACGCCATACCCGGTGCCGACGGTCGGGTAGACGGCGAGTGCGGCGAGCACGAGGAGGAGGGCCGGCGCGAGCAGGCGCTTCACGTCTGACGTCCGCCGAGCAGCCCGGTCGGACGCACGAGCAGTACGAGCACCAGCAGAACGTACGCGACGACCTCGGAGAGCTGCGACGTCAAGAACAACGAGGCGATCTGCTCCACCAGACCGAGCAGCAGACCGCCGAGGAGCGCCCCCGGATAGTTTCCGGCGCCGCCGAGCACGATCACGAGGAACGACTTGAACGTCCACACGCCACCCATCTCAGGCTGGATGGCGACGATGACGGCGAGCAGCGCGCCGCCGGCCGCAGCCAGCGCGGAGGCGAATCCGAATGTCAGCATGTGGATGCGGGCCACGTCCACGCCACAGACCATGGCGACTTCGCGGCTCTGCGACGTGGCGCGGATCGCCTTGCCGAGACGCGTGCGCTGCAGCAGCACGAACGACACCGCGGTCACCCCGGCCGCAAACAGGAAGGCGATCATCCGCGGCTTGGAAACCGCCAGTCCGCCGATGACCCACGCCCCCGTGATGTACTCCACGGCTCTCAGATCCGAGGTGAATGCCAGTTGGGCCAGGTTCACGAGCGCGATGGAGATACCGAAGGTCAGCAGCAGCGAGGACAGCTCGGGGGCGTCGACCACGCGGAACACGAGGCCGCGCTGCAGCAGGACGCCGACGAGGAACAGCGCCGCCATCGCCACCGGCACCGTGAGGAACGGGTTGATTCCGGCGCGCGTGGTAAGGAAGTACGTCGTGTACGCGCCCAGCATCAACAGCGGACCGTGCGCGATGTTGATCACGCGCATGACGCCGAAGATCAGTCCGAGGCCCAACGCCACCATCGCGTAGAGGCCGCCGGCGAGGATGCCCGACACGATGACCTGCGCGAGCATCGCCGGAGTGACGACGACGTTCACGTCGACGACGCCCGGGCCGGCCGGAGGACTAGCGCGACGTCCAGGGTGGGGTCGGGAAGAGCGGCTTGGCCTTCGCCAGATCGTCGGGCCAGACGGTGGCCTTCTTCTCCTTCTGCCACTGGAAGGTCACCATCTTGTGCGCGACCTGAAACCCGTCGGCCTCGACCTTGTAATCCCCGAAGATCGTGCGCATCTCGAGCTTCAGCAGCTGCTCGCGAACACGGTCGGCATCGAGGTTGTTCGCGCGCTTGGCAGCCTCCGCGTAGATGATGCAGCCCGCGTAGCCCGCCGCCGAGTGGTACGAGGGCTCGTGGCCGAACTCCTTCTTGTAGGTCTCGTACCACTCCTGATTGCCCGGATACGGCAGCGTCGGCTCCCACTGCGTCGCGCCATAGACGTACTCGGCGTTCTGCTTCAGCGTGTCGTAGAACTCGGGCAGATCGCCGCCGACCGTCACGCCGTACATCTTCGGGTTGACGTTCAGCTCCTTCATCTGACGGGTCAGCGCCACCGCGTCGTCGAAGTACGTCGCGGCCGCGAGGACGTCGGCGTTCGCTGCCTTCAGCTTGGTCAGCAGCGCGGAGAAGTCCGTGCTGCCCTTCGGATATGCCTCCGTGTAGACGACCTGCAGGCCTTTCTTTTTGGCGAGCTCGACCGCGCCGGACGCGGCCGCCTTGGAGAACAGCGTGTCCTCGTTCACCACGGCGATCGTCTTCAGCCCGCGCTTGGCCGCCATGTCGATGAGTCCTTCGAGGTAGACCTCGGCCGGCGAGATGACCATGAAGACGTACTTGCGGCCCTTCTTGAAGATCGACGTCGTCGCCGCCAGCGGCGCGACCATCACCTTCTTGTACTTCTCCGTCACGTTGACCGCGGCCTCCGTCACCGGCGACGAGTACGGCCCCATGATGGCGTCGACCTTGTCCTCGGTGATGAGCTTCTCGTAGAGCCGAACGGCGGTCGCCGGCATCGACTGGTCGTCGTAGACGACGAACTGCACCTTGCGGCCGAGCAGGCCGCCCTTGGCGTTGAGCTCTTTCTCGCAAAGCTGGTAGCCCTCGTGCTGATTCTTGCCGAGCTTCGCGTACGTGCCGGTCAGCGACAGCGAGGCGCCGATGCGAATCGGTCCTTGCGCAGTGGCGGGCACCACACCACCGACGGCGAGCGCAATCGCGACCGCGAGCGCGGTCGGTGCTTTCGGGATCATGGGGAAGCCTCCTGCGGGAGCGTAAGTACGCACGAGTAAATATCATCCGCTGTTTTGCAGTGTCAAGGCGAGGGCGCCCTTGCTGCGCGTGATAGTGTGAGCACAGTGACCCGCATCCTCCTCATCGAAGACAACTCCGACGCCCGTGAGGCCCTGCGCGCCCTGCTCGAGCTGGATGGCCACGAGGTCCACGCGGGCGCCGACGGCAACGAAGGGCTCGATCTCGCGCGCAGCAAGGCACCCGAGGTCGCGCTGATCGATATCGGTCTGCCCGGGTTCGACGGCTACGAGGTCGCCCGTCGGATGAAGTCGCTGCCGGTGCGGCCGCCTGTGATGATCGCCCTCACCGGCTACAGCGAGCCTGAAGATCGCCAGCGCGCGAAGGAAGCGGGGTTCGCCGCGCACCTCGTCAAGCCGGTGGATCCCGAGGACCTCACGCGGCTCCTGACTAGTCTCGAAATTCCCGGTCCAGGATCTCGCGGATAAACCGGTCGAGCGAGACCGGGTAGAACCGCGCGTCCGGCGACGCGATCACCGCGGTGTCGATCACCTCGCGCCGCGTCAGTTCTTCCAGCACCCGCTCGAGCTGCGTGCCCGGATCCGCCTCGTGGCGTCGGATCGCGAGATCCTCGCTCTCCAGCGAGACCCGTCCCGCATAGCGAAAGCTGAACACGCGCGCCACGATGCGCGCGTCCATGAGCTCGCGCTCGCCGAAGAGCTGCCCATAGGTCGGCGAGTCGGCGCCGATCACCAGCCGAGGTGAAACCTTGATGCGCCCGCGCACCTCGATCGTCTTCGAGGTCCGCTCGTACTCGGGCGGCCCGACCAGCACGTACGGCAGCACGTGATAGCCGGCGATGATCCCGCGCAGCGGCGTGCGGACCACGCGCGTTTCGTCGAAGACCGTCCGGAGGAACTCTTGATCGGACCACTCGGGCATGAGTCAGTGTATCGTGATGCACGTGGAGCAGCCGCGTTCCCCGGTGAGCGGCAAAGCCGTCGAAGTGGCGCGCGCCTGTCCTCGATGCGGTGAGCCGATGGAAGAGCGCAAATGCAAGATCATCTGTGGCAATTGTGGTTTCTATCACGACTGCAGCGACCCGTGATCGGCGGCACCACGCCACGCCCGTAATTCGATGACCGCCCGCCGCGTCTTTCTCCTCTCCCCGGCCAACTGCGGTGGCGAGCGGGCTCAGCTGCTCTTTTCATCGCGCGCGGGCTTCGATCTCGCGCAGCGACTGCGCTCGCGCAGGGGCGCGCCGCTCGGAGAAGTGATGTCCTTCGTCTCGGGCCTGTATTTCCGCGGCAAGCTCACCTACGCCGCGCGCTTTGGAGTGCCGCTCGTGATCACGCCGCACCGCGGCCTTCGGCCGCCCGACGAGCGGATGACGCTCGCGCGGCTGCGGGCATCGGCGCAGGTGGACATCCATGCCGACAATCCGCGCTATCGACGGCCTCTGCTGGTGTCGGCCCGAGCGGTGGCGTCGGTGCTGGAGCCCGACGACGGCGTGACGCTGCTCGGTAGCATCGCATCCGACAAGTACGTCACCGCGCTCCTCGAGGTCTTCGGCGAGCGGCTCACGTTCCCGGTGGCGTTCGTCGGCCGCGGCGACATGAGCCGTGGCGGCCTGCTGCTGCGTGCCGTGCGCGAGGAACGCGAGCTCGACTACGTGCCGGTCGCGGGCGCCGTGCGCCACGGACCACGGCCGCCGCGTCTGGCGCCGGTCCGCTGATGCGTCGCCGCACGGCGGCGCGTCGGAGCCGGGCCGTCCCCGCGAAGCCGCGTCCGCGCCGCGACCGAGCGTCGGCGCCGCCCGCTCCCGCGACGCGCGATCACCACCCCGCCAAGCGCACACGTGCCCCCGTGCCTGCGCGCGCCGCGGCGGGCGTCGAGATCCCGCCGGACGTCGCCGACGCCGAGGTCGACGTCGGCGGCCGTGTCGTCAAGCTGACGAATCTCACGAAGGTGTTCTGGCCCACGGAGGGCATCACGAAGGGTGACCTCCTCCGGTACTACGCGACCATGGCGCCCGCTCTTCTTCCGCACATCCGCGACCGCGCGATGGTGATGAAACGCTATCCCAACGGCGCGACCGGCGACTTCTTCTTCATGAAACGTGCGCCGACGCCACGACCCGAGTGGATCGAGACGTGCTCGATCGAGCACTCGTCGGGCAACGTGATCGATTTCCCGGTGATCAACGACCTGGCCTCCCTGCTGTGGGTCGTCAACCTTGGCTGCATCGATCTCAACGAATGGTATGGGCGGTGCGACGACGTCGACCGTCCTGACTACCTGCACTTCGACCTCGACCCCGGCGAAGAGGTCGGCTTCGCGCAAGTCGTCGAGACCGCGCACGCGGTGAACGACACCCTGCGGGACCTCGGCATGCCGACCTACGCCAAGACCACGGGCAGCCGTGGGATCCACGTCTACGTGCCGATCGTGCGAGGGCCCACGCAGAAAGACGTCTGGACGGTGGCCAAGACCATCTCGCTCGACATCGCGCGCCGCCATCCGCGGCTCACGACGGCCGTCTATCGCAAAGAGGTCCGTCCACGCGATCGCGTGCACGTGGACTTCAACCAGAACGCGTGGGGCCGCACGCTGGCCTCCGTGTATTCGGTGCGCCCGCGTCCACGCGCGCCGGTATCGACGCCGGTGACGTGGGACGAGCTACGCCGCCCGATTGCGATCGAGGACTTCCGCATGGACAACGTGCCCGCGCGCGTGAAGCGGCTCGGCGACCTGTGGGCCCCGGTCACCGCCGAGTCCCGGCGTGGCCGTTTCGACCTCGCCGCCCTGTCGCCGTCTACACGACCGCGATCGCCTCGACCTCGATGAGCCAGTCGGGATGCGCCAGGGCCGCCACCTGTACCAGCGTCGATGCCGGGCCCTTCTTCCCGAAAAATTCCTCGCGCACGGGAACGAGATCCGCGCGATAGCGGATGTCGGTCAGGTAGGTGTTGATCTTCACGATGTTGTCCATGCGGCCGCCTCCAGCCTCGACGAGTGCCTTGAGGCAGCGGAACGCCTCGCGCGCCTGCGCTTTGAAATCGCCGCGGTGCGCCACGCCGCCATCCTTGTCGTAAGCGACCTGACCGGCCAGGAACAGCACCGTCTGCGCCTCGCTCACCTTGATGCCCTGGCTGTAGGTCGGCGGATCGAAGACACCGTTCGCGGAGAACTTCTCGATTTTCGGCATGGCAGGAAACCTCCCGGGTGGATTCGCGCCCGGATTGTAGACGATCGCGGCGGCGGCCGCGCTAGGCCGCTTCGTCGATCGTCTGGGCCGGGCCGTCTTCCGCGATGCCCGCCTTCCAAATGGCGGCCTCGCGCTCGGTGAGGTTGCCTTCGGGCGCCAGCCGCGGATCGGTGTAACCCCACCGCTCGACGTCGACGAGATACTGCGCGCGCGACAGGGTCGTGCCGCGGCAGACGCGGGGACCGGGCTCCGGCACCGCCAGCTCACGCTGCAGCCGCGACGACAGCTCGCTCATCACGCCGGGTGGAATCCGATGACGCTCACCTGGATAGATGTACCCGAACAAGACGAGGTGGGCCATCAGCACGCGCCAGACGTCACCGAAGCGCGCGACGAGCCGAGTCCAGTCGATGCGTTCGGCCGAGGCGCGCAGGATGTGCGCCACATCCGCGCCGTCGAAGCGCTCGCGCTCCATGATGAAGGCCTTCGACCAGATCATCTCCTCGACCGGAATGAGCCGGACGGGCCGGCCGAAGATCTCCTCCGGCACGCTGTGCTTGAACCAATCGTCGTCGACGACGGCCACGCCGTTGCCGGAGCCGAAGATGACGTCGACGAAGTCGTCGCCGCAGCGCGCCTTACCGAGCCAGTGCGGAAACGGCAGCTCGGTGTCGCAGCCGGCCGCCTCCAGCGTATCGAGCACGCGCTGCACGTCACGCGGGTGAACGAAGATGTCGAAGTCCTTCGTGTGGCGCGCGATCCCGGTATAACGCTCGAACGCGTATGCGCCGCCGACGAGAAACTCGACGCAGGCGTCGTCGAGCCGGCGCATCGCCCGGACATAGAAATCGCGCGTGGCGCGCGGGAGCTTGTCGTTCACGGGATGGTCGCTCCGATTCCGGCGCCCGCATGGACCGGCGGCGGGGCTAAGGGTGGTCCACCGTTGGTGCTCCGCTCCACCTGCACTTCGATCACACGAAACGGCGGATCGTTGGGGAATCGGCGCCGCAGGAGCGGCAGCGCCACGTTGTAGACCGGCACGCCGGACGTCGTCCGCCCCTCCGGCGAGCCGCGGTGCGCGTGGCCGTGGAACGCCGCGGTCACCGGGTAGCGATTGAGCGGATCTTCGAGCCGGCTCGAGCCCAGGAACGCCGCGATCTCCGACGGCTCGTCCGTCACGGTGGCGCGAATGGGCGAGTAGTGGAGCAGCGCGATGCGATGGGTCGTTCGTAGCCGCGCGAGCGCGCCCTCGAGCTTGAGCGCCTCTTCCACCGCCTCACGGACGAACTGTTTGAGCACGGGTTCGCCCCATGACTGCAGCGCACGCTCACCGAAGCCGCCGGCGAAGCCCTTGACGCCGGCGAAGCCCACGCCCCGGATCTCGACCGAATCGCCGTCGAGCACCGACACGCCGCCGTCGGTGAGGATCTGCTTCACCTCGTTCGACTTGTCAGCTTCGTAGTCGTGGTTGCCGAGCACCGCCACGATCGGCACCTTCGCCGCCGCAAGCTCGCGCAGCAGACTCTTGGTCTCGTCGGGCGTGCCGGTGTCCGTCAGATCACCGCAGAGCGCGAGCACGTCCGCTCGCTCGGCGACCTGGGCGAACACCGGCGCCAGCGTCCCCGGCGTCATCGCCTTGGCGCAATGGAGGTCGCCGACGGCGGCGACCCGAATCCGGTCGGCGTTCACCGGGCGACCGCCTCACTCTCGAGGCGCGCCTTGAAGCCGGCGAGACCCTCGCGCAATGCGTGCTCGGGATCCACGCCGGACATGAACGCGACCGTTTCGCCCAACCCGCCGCCGATAGGCCGCCACGACATGGTGATCTCCACGCGCGTGCCGTCGTCCGCGGTCGGACGGAAGCGCGCGGTCCCGCTGTGTTCGACCCGGGCCCCATCCGCGCTGGTCCACTCGAGGAGCCGCGGACGATCGCGTCGGGTCACGATCGAGTCGAATTCGATCGGGGCCCCGGCCGGCCCAGCGATGACCCAGTGCCACTGGTCCTCACCGGTCGGACGCACCTCGGCCACCATCGGCATGAAGCGCGGGAAGTCCTCGAAGCGCGACCAGGCATCGAAGACACGCTCGATCGGCGCGTGCACGGTCGTCGCCAACCGCGCCTGCCCCGGCTCACGGCGCCAGAGGCCCCACATCCCCGCGGCGATGACGCCGGCGGCTACGCCGACGAGCGCCCAGCGATGCTCCTCGAGAAAGCTCATCGGGTGGCGCCGACGAAGCGTAAACCGCCCTCCGCGCCAGTCGGGGCGCATCGCCGACACGCGACGCGCGGCCTTCTTGAAGTCCGCGACTCGTCGCGGGGCGTCGAGGCGCGCGCTCAGGTCGCTCACGATACGCGGCGCGTCCAGGCGCGAAGCGGCATCGCGCGCGCCGGACATCGCGTCGGCGGCGACGCTCGCCACCGCGGGAAAGCGTTCGGACGCATCGTTGACAGCGGATGCGAGCGACTCGCCCAGCACGCTGCGGCGTCGGTCGCCACGTTCCGGATCGAGCAGATACATCAAACCGGCCCCCAGGCCGGCACCGCTCATGAGCGCGACAGTGCCTCTCATGCCTCACCTCCAGTTTCCTGTTCCCAGCGATGCCGATCACGGCCCTTGAGGATCTCCTCCGAGCTCCGAACCTCCTCATCAGGCGAGCGGGGCACGCCAAGGGCGGCTCCGAGCTCGTCGACGACGCTCTGATCGGGCGTGGCGACCGTGCCTCCCACGGCCTCCTCCCCCACGTGGTCCGCACGCTCCCAGTCCGCGTCCGGGTCGCCGCCGGTCAGCCGTGGGCTCGTCTCGTTGTGGTACTCGTGAAGATGCGCTTCCGCCGCGCGTTCGCGGTCGTCACGCATCAGCGTGGTTTCCCGAGCCGGCGGACCCTCGAGCTGCTCCTCAGACACGCCTGATGCCGACGGCTTGGCGGTGGCCTGACGTTGCTTTGGCTTCGGTCGTTTCTTCGCGCGGTGCGGCTGGGGGCCCTTCTTGGTACTCATGGGGCGGGACGCGAGCTAACGGCATGCCATCAGCTCGTCGGAACCCGCTCGTTGTAAAACGTAGAATCTACGCGACGCCGGCGACTCTTAGCGCCGGAGCGCGTCTTAGCGCCGGAGCGCCGCGGTCGCGAGCACCCAGCGCCCCGACCAGCCATCCACCGCGGTCTCGACGATGACGCCGCGCCGGGTCAATCGACCGATGCACTCGCCCAGCTCGCCAGCGGGAATGCCGAACAGGCGTGCGAGGCCGCGCACCGTGCTGAAGATCGCGCTCTCGAGGTACCGGGCGACGAGACGATCGAGCGCGGCGGCGCGTGAGAGCCTGCGGCCTTCGGCGACGGGCTCGGGCAGCCACGCCTCGAGCAGATCCCAACGGTACGAGAACGTGGGCTCGTAGCGCTCCTCGGTCTTCACCACCCACAGGCCCTGCTGCAGTTCCGCCATCGCCCGCTCGAACTCGCGGGTCTTGCTGGACTCGAGCATGAAGGCATTGCCGCGCAGCTCGCGCGTGTACTGGGGATGCTCGCGCGTGAGTGCGTCCATGAGACGGTGCGCGGTGTGGGACAGGCGCCCCGCCTCGTACTCGACCCGATAGTCGCGCGCGCGCTGTCGACCCCGCGCGAGCGCATAGAACGCCGGGAACACGTCGAGGGCGACGAGCATCGGCCGCGACTTGAGCACCTTGCCGTAGTAGACGTGCCGCGCCGCCGGCAAGTCGTCTTTCAGCCGCCAGGTGAGGCCGACGCCGTCGTCATGGTGCGAGTGGCGCGGCCAGCGGGGACGCGTGCGGCCGACGACCGCCTCCCAGAGACACGGCACGCCGTCCGGAAAGCAGTAGAACGTCGAGCAGAATCCGACGTCGTTGACGAAGGCCAGCGCCGCTTTCGCGCTTCGCACACGCAGGGCCGGCGCGCGCCGGAAGCGCCGATCACGCCGCGCGGCGAGATCGCTGGCCGGCGGCGGTGCAATGCTAGGATCGCGACGTGGCACGCTGGTTTTGCTACCTCCTCGAGTGCGCCGACGGCTCGCTCTATGCGGGAATCACGCCGACGCTCGAGCGTCGCGTGCGCCGGCACAACGACGGAACGGCCTCGAAGTATACGCGCGCGCGGCGACCAGTACGGCTCGTGTGGGCGGAACCATGGCCCGATCGCTCTTCGGCCTCACGTCGCGAAGCCGCGCTGAAGCGGCTGCCGCGCTCGGTGAAGCTGGCGCTGGCGGGGCTGAGCGTCTACGCGCCGGCGGCTGCGGTCACTTCGCCTGCGACGCCTTCTTGACCGGAACCTCGCGATCCGCCTGCATTCCCTCCTGCTCCTTGGCAACGAGCTTCTTGACGAGCGCGGGGTAGCCGGAGGTCTGGATGATCTTGTTGAACTGCGCGCGGTAGTTCGCCACGAGGCTCACGCCCTCGATGCTGACGTCGTACGTCAGCCACCGGTCTCCGACACGATGCATGCGGTAGTCGACCGGCACTTCCGTGCCCTGCTTGGTGACGAGCCGCGTACGCACGTTGGCCTGATCGCCGTCCACGCTGTCGCCGATGAACTGGATCTTCTCGCCGCTGTACATCTCGATCTTGCCGATGTACGAGCGCTCGAGCAGATCGGCGAACAGCCGCGTGATCTCCTCACGCTCCTGCGGCGTGCGCGCCTGCCAGTGCGGGCCGAGCGAGCGGCGCGTCGTCTCCGTGAAGTCGAAGATGTCGTTTGCGATCCGGCGAATCGCGGCGCGGCGCTCAGGCATCCGAGACTCTTTCGAGAACTCGGGGTCCTCGAGCACCTTGACCGCGCGCTCGATCTGCGTCCGGAGCTGCTCGGTCGGCGCTCCGGCCCACGCGTCCCGGACAGCAGCTGTCACTGTCACGAGCGTCACCGCGATCGCCAGCGCCGTCGTCCACACCCTCATTCGCGCCTCCCCTCCTTGATTCGGATGCACCCCGCTGGCGCGCCGTCTCCGTCGTCGACGGCGCACGCTTTTCTTCGCCGACGCGGAAAGCAGTCTATGCGAAGCGCCACGCGGTTGTCACGAGGGCTCTCGGCTATACTTGACGAGCCGCCGACATGATCCACACCCCGAACCGTCTCGATGAGCTGCGGCAGCAACTCGTGGCCCTTCGCACCCGCTTCAGCGATGTCGGGGCGCGCGCCGCCGCCGCCGCCGCCGAGGTCCGGGAGAGCGTCGTCCCCGCGGAAGACCTGCTCGACGATCTGCGGTCGACCGCGGGCGACTTCAACGAGCTCCGGCGCGCCATCGTCGATCAGCTCTCCGGTTTTCCGAATACCCCCGACCCGACCAAGCTCACTACCCTCAAAGCGCTCGACGCCGTGCTCACCGCGATGGAGCGGGTCGAGGCCGAGCACGCGCGGCGCGCCGGCTGGGAGAGCGCGCGTGACGGCGCGCTGGCCACGCTCGATCGCGTGGCGACGCTGATCCACCGGGAGACCCCGGACTCGGCCGTGCTCACGGAGTGTCAGGCCCAGGCGCGCGAGCTGCACGAGGCTCTTGCGTCGGCGCCCTCCGGCGACATCGAGCAGCTGAGCGCGCACCTGCGCCCGTTCGTCGAGCTCGTCACGCTGGCCGACGGCTGGAACCAGCTCGACGACGATCACTGCGCAGCGCTTCAAGAGTCGATCACGCAAACCTTCGGCCGGCCGCTCGCGCTGGCCGCGTTGCGCGGCAAGCTCGGACACCAGGGCGAGACCGTCCCCGAGCCGGAAGCACCGGCGCCTCCGCCGCCGCCGGCGCCGGTCATGACGCCGGCACCCGCGGCCGCTGCGCCAGTCGTCGCGACGCCGCCGGTCGACGATGGTCGCATTGCGCCGCCGCCCGGTTCACCACTGCTCGTCGAGCTGCGGGCAAGCGGCGAGCGGGTGCAGGTCGAGACGCCGCAGGAGCGGCGCGCGCGAGAGCAGCTGCTGGAGCGTCTGGCGGCGGAGAGCGCGCGCTGGTGGATCGGCGCCCGCGCCGGCTGGGAATCGCTCGTGCAGCGTGGACTGCGGCCGGCGGACGCCGCACGCGACACGCTCAAACGCTTTCCTTACCTGCTGTCGGTGCCGCTGTTACGCAGCGACGAGTTCGAGAGCGGACGGCTGGCCGAGGGCTACGCGATCCTGCTCCAGCGCCTCGAGAAGGAAGAGCCCGGGTTCGTGAAGGGCGCGCTCGCGCGCCTCAATCCTCAGCTGACCGGCCGCGTGATGGACGAGTCATACCCGCTCGGCCAGGAGCTCTATCTCTACGTCGTCGCCGAGGGGCGGCTCTACAAGACGTTCCCTGACCTGCTGCGCGACGTCCTCGTTCACGTGCTGCCCGAACCGGGCCTGTGGCTGCAGGCGGCGATCACCGAGACGAATGACACGACGACGATCGTGACGCGCGCCGAGCAGCCGGGCGGCCGCCACGAGGAGTCGCGAGCGCTCAGCCAGGCCGCCGAGCGCTTCACGGCGCACACGTTCAGCGTCACCACGGGACCGCTGACCACGCGTGTCTTCAGCGTGCAGGCGGACGAGCTGGCTCAGCCGATCGATCTCGAGATCAAGCTCAAGGAAAACGGCGCGCCGACGGACCGCGCGTGGATCGTGACGGCGCCGGCGAGCGCCAAGCCCGAAGAGCCACGCAAGCATCGCGCCGGAGGAACGAAGATCGAGCAGCTGGGCAAAGAGTCGCGGGCGGTGTGGATCGCGGTGTTCAACTCCGATCCGAATGCCGACAAGACGTACGAGCTGACGGTGACGCTCAGCCGCAGAACGCCGAAGCTGACGAGACCAGAGCCGAAGGCGGCGCCCACGACGGCGCCGCACGCGTCACCATTCAAGCGCCGGTGAGGACGGCCTCGACACGCGCGCTCGCGACGCGCTGACGCGCGTCAGCGCGTCGCCTGCCGCCAGACGAGCCGGGCCTTGGCCATCACGCGAATGCCGAGGCCGCGTCGCGGACCGAACTCCAGCGCCCACGCCATTCGCGGCGTACCGGTCCGATTGGGTCCGGTGTAGTGCACCGTTCGCGGGAAGTGCACCGTGGCATCGCCGGCGCGGATCGGGCACGGGACGGACGTCGACGTGTCGAGCCCCACGAGCTCGAGCGCGTGGGCGTCGCGAAGGCGATCACGCCGGTGATGACGGCCCAGCGCCCCGCGATGGCTGCCAGGGATGAATTCCATGCAGCCCATGTCCCGTGTGACGTCTTGCAGCGGCACCCAGAAGTGCACGCTCAGAATCTTGCGCTCCAGGGCGTACGCCTCGTCCTGATGCCACGACGTCGCGGCGCCGTTGAACGGCGGCTTGTAGATCGCGTGATCGAAGCGGTGCTCGACGCGGCGGCCTAGCAGGCGCTCGGCGAGCGACGCACAGCGTCGGTACGTCAGCGTGTCGGCCAGGCGCGGCTCGAGGTCAACGGTCTGATTGATCTCAAGAATCGGGCGCGCATCGTGCTGCTCGCTGCCGAGGTCATGGGCACGGCGCGCATCCATGAGCTCGGCGAAGCGCCGGTAGAGCCCGGCCAACAGCCGGGAAACGGTGTCGAGGTCTTCGCGTGTGGTGAGGTCGGTCACGACCATGAACCCCTGCCGATGGAATCGGTCGACGGCCTCGTCGGCGAGCTCGGCGTGAGAGGCGGCAGTCGCGGCGGCGTCCATCACCCGCGAGTCATTGCAACGTGCGGGCCGAACATGGCGAGCCCTTTGACGCTCGGCCCGCTGTGCCTGGGCCGCGCGACGCGAGGCGCTCGACGAGCGAGAGAACGAGGCAGCCGGGCGACGTCCGCCGTGAGGCGGCCCGCGGCGAGTGAGCCAGTCCGTCACGCCGACACACCAGCCCTGCGCATCAAGTTCTCTTTAGTTGCCCAACGCGCCGTCCGACCCTACAAATCGGGCGCGTCGATGGTCAAGATTCAGCCGACGCACACGCCCGCGGGCGAGTCGCACAAGGCCGTGCTGAAGCTTGCGGAACGACACCGCGGGGCACCGGCGGGCGGACGGCCGGCCGACGGGCGCGGCCGGGTGTGGCAAGCAGTTCAGAGTGGCGACCAGCGTTCACACTGACGGCAAACGCCGTCACGTCCTGACCAGAGAGCGGGGCACTCAGCGTCGGCCGACTTCGATCAGCATCTCCCGGAAGACCTGGTAGAAATCGTTGTTGTCTTCGAGGCCCTTGCGGATGATCGCGGGCAGGTGAGGCAGGTCGTTGAGGTTCACGACCACGTTCACCGAGCGGGCGAAGGCCATCATGTTGTCGAACGTCTTGAATTCCCGCCCGAGCAGCACCACGAAGACCTGCCGCCGCAGGCTGATCGGCATCGTGTTCAAGATCCGCAGCACGATGTTGTCGAGCACGCCGCTGGACTCGAACCGCTCGTCGACGATCACGATCTCGAACGCGGTGCGGCGCAGGCGCTCCCCGGCCTCCTCGGCCGTGGTGGCCGGCAGCATCGTGTAGCCGAGCTGCTCGAGGGCCGCCATGATGATCCCCTGCCGCTCCGGCGCGTTCTCGCACACGAGCACCAGCCGCTGGGCTCCGAATGCCGACTGCTCGGCGGTCGTTTGCGCCATGGCCTACTTCTTCATCCCGAGCTTGCGGTTGTAGTCGGCGTCGAGCCGCAGCCCCGCGACGTCGCTCGTCTTCTCGCCGCGCTTCTGCTTGATCTGGTCGATGCCGCGCTGCACGACGCCCTTGCGCGTGGAGTAGGCGACCGCCGTCTCCTCGGTGATGATGCCCTGCTCGTAGGAGCGCAGCAGCGCCTGGTCGAACGTCATCATGAAGTAGGGCTCGCCGACTTCCTGGATGTCGTAGAACGCCTTGCCTTCCTGCTCGCCATTCATGATCAGCTCGTTGGTGCGGATCGTGTTGGAGAGGATGTCGTGCACCGCCCACCGCCCGCCGCCCACCTTGGGGACGAGGCGCTGGCCCACGATCCACCGAACCGTCTCGGCGAGCCGCTGGCGGATCTGTTTTTCTTCTTCCTGGTCGAACATGCCGACGATACGGCCGATGGCCTGGCCGGCATTGACGGTATGCAGCGTGGAGAGCACCAGGTGTCCGGTTTCCGAGGCCTTGAGCGCGAGCTCGGCCGTCTCGCGATCGCGCATCTCACCGACCAGGATGATCTTGGGCGCCTGGCGCAGCGCCGCGCGCAGGCCGCTCGCAAACGAGT
>Ga0114129_10001851_pt1 | contig 28824 bp, 27 predicted proteins | sample RhiMetdeltSRZDD1_FD_80071 | JGI IMG/M metagenome (GOLD analysis project Ga0114129, IMG submission 80071) | Populus rhizosphere microbial communities from Tennessee, USA - Rhizosphere MetaG P. deltoides SRZDD1 (version 2) (version 2) | ecosystem: Host-associated > Plants > Roots > Rhizosphere >... | reverse complement strand
GGTATTGCGAGAGGTGCGGGGCCGAGTTGGCAGCACTCTAGAAAAAGCGTGAACGGTGAACGGTAAACGGTGAACGGGGTGTAGGTTAGGACGCTCAGCTCAAGTAGCAACAGGTTAATGAGAACCCGACCAACGGAAACGGGGGTCCGATAATTATCGGAGCCCCCGTTCACTGTTCACCGTTCACCGTTCACGCTGTTTCAACGGCTCACCGTTCACGCTGTTTCTAGCGCAGTCCTACTTCTTCCCTCCAGCCAGCTTCGCTAACCGGCTCTTGTGCCGCGCAGCTGCGTTGGGGTGAATCAGGTTTTTGCGACCGGCCCGGTCCAGCAGCTTGACCGCGTCACTATAGGCCTGCTTCGCGTCCGCAGCCGAGCTCGCCGCACGAACCTTCTTTATCGCGGTCCGCAGCTGGCTTCTCTTGGTGCGGTTCTGGAGCGTGCGGGCCCGGCTCTGCCGCATGCGCTTCTTGGAAGACCTGATTCTTGGCACGACGACCTCAGTTCGAGCGACGTTTCTGGCTTCTTAAGCCACGGGGAAAGCGGGCCGAAGAATAGGCCTGAGACCCGCCAAGGTCAAGCGGAGTCGCGTTTTGACTTCGACTTGCCCGCCGTATAACCTTCTCGCGGCCTTCTCCGGGACCCCGCCGCTGCTTCACGACATCATCCTAGCGCTGCCGGTGCTGGTTTTCTCCCTCGTAGCGCATGAGTATGCCCACGGCGCTGCGGCGCTCCGGCAGGGCGACGATACTGCCTACATGCTGGGGCGGCTCACCCTGAATCCGGTTCCTCATATCGATCCCATCATGACGGTGATCATGCCGGCGCTGCTGCTCCTCGTATCCGGCGGATCATTCGCGTTTGGGGGTGCCAAGCCGATTCCGGTGAATCCGCGGAAATACCGGCATTTCAAGCGCGGTGACATCATCGTGTCGGCAGCCGGTGTCGTCACCAACCTGGCCATCGCGCTTGCGTGCGCCTTGCTGTTCGTCGCACTCGGGTTCCTCACCGAGCTGGTCCCTGGCATTGCGTTCGTCGCTGACACGGCTCAGCGCATGATGATGTGGGGCGTCTGGCTCAATCTCATTCTCTGTTTCTTCAACCTGATTCCGATCCCGCCGCTCGACGGCTCGCACCTTTTCTACTATCTCCTGCCGCCGAATCTCGGCGCGCAGTATCGATCGATTCAGCGATTCGGGATTCTGCCGCTGCTCGCCCTGATGCTGCTGGCGCCTGGGCTATTCCATTGGCTGCTGGGTCCGGCGTACTACGGAATGAGTCTCCTCCAGCACCTCATTGTGCCTTTCGCCGTAGGCGACGGCTGGAACATCTTCAGCGCATGACCGCGCCCAATGCGGTTCCCCCGACGATTGCCCTCGGCGCCGAACCGGGGTTCGTAGTGCAGCTGGAGGCGTTCTCCGGTCCCCTCGATCTGCTGCTTCATTTGCTGCGCGAGGAAAAAATCGAGATTGCCGACATTCCGATCGCCCGCATCTGCGATCAGTTTCTCAAGGCAATCCACGAGCTCGGTCTCAATCAGGCGGCCGACTATCTCGAAATGGCGAGCCGGCTGGTGCGTCTCAAGGTCCAGCTCCTTCTGCCAAGGAATCTCGATGACGATGAATGGGAGGATCCTCGGGCGGAGCTGGTCCGAAGGTTGCTCGAGTATCAGCAGATCAGGGAGATCGCGCAGTGGATGGGATCCGCTGTAGAACGCCGGACCGAGCGACTCGCTCGAGGCTATCTGCCGCCCCCTCCTGATCTGCCTCCGCTGCCGCTGACGCTCGATCTTCTGGGTCTGCTGCAGGCCGTCGATCGGGTAATTGCCGCCATCCCAATTCCGGTTCTGCATCGGGTGGTCGCTCGCCCGCTCGATGTCGAAGGCGCCACACGGCGGATCGAAGCTCTGCTCGAGGCTCACGGCGAGATCGGTTGGCTAGACGCACTGGGCCCGGAGCCGACGATCGCCGACTTGCTGTCTATCCTCCTTGCCCTGCTCGAGCTGGCTCGGCGGGGCGTGCTTCAACTCCGGCAACCGGCGCCCTTTGCGCCGATGGTGATCGCCCGTGAATCTGCTCACCCAGCTGTGTGAGGCGGCGCTCTTCTCCGCCGCGCGACCATTGACGGTGGAAGAGCTCGCGACCCTCGATCCAGAAGCAACCCTGGCCGATGTGCGAACCGCGCTTGACGAGCTGCGCGAGCACTACGATTTCAACCAGCACGGTGTGGAGTTGGTAGAGCTGGCCGGGGGTTACCAGATCCTGACCCGGCCGGTACATGCCGCGGCGATCGAGCGGGCCCAGTTCTCGGCCCGTGCTCCGCGTCTCACCGCTGCAGCCCTCGAAACGCTGGCCGTCATCGCCTACCGACAACCGGTCGGCCGAGCCGAGATCGAAGAGATCAGAGGCGTGTCGGCCGGCGGCGTATTGCGTACGCTTCAGGAGCGGGGACTGCTCGAAGTCGTCGGCCGGAGCGAAGCTCTCGGGCGACCACTGCTGTACGGGACCACCCCTCTGTTTCTCGAGCTGCTCGGCCTCCGCGATTTGACTGATCTGCCGAAGGCCGAAGAGCTCACCATCGCGCTCCACCCTCATCGCCCGGAAGCCCAGGGACCGGACGACGCCGAAGCCTACGTGCCCGCTGAATCGTGAGCGAAATGCGGCTCCAGCGCGCCCTGGCGCAGGCCGGGGTGGCGTCGCGCCGGGCCGCGGAGCGGCTGATCGAAGAAGGACGAGTGCGAGTTGACGGCCAAGTCGCGACGCTGGGATCGAAGGTCGATCCTGAGCGACAGGCCATCACTGTCAACGGCCGCAGAATCCGGGCACTGCTCCGACGCTGGCTGGCATTTCACAAACCTCTCGGGGTGGTGACGACCGCCTCGGACGAGGCCGGACGGCGAACTGTATTCGATTTCATTCGCGATCCGGCCGGACTAACCTACGTCGGCCGTTTGGACGTGAACACCACGGGCCTCCTATTACTGACCAATGATGGCGAAGCGGTCCACCGGCTCACCCACCCGCGGTTCCGTGTCCCGCGGCACTACACGGCCCTGGTTCACGGGCGCCCCCTGGAGGAGATCCGCGAGGCCGTGAAACGACGCGTGCTGATCGAAGGTCGTCCGGTCGTCACCTCCGACGTGCGAGTCCGGCCGGGCCGGGAGGGGCGCAGCATCGTCGATGTGACGCTGGGGGAAGGCAGGCACCGCATCGTGCGGCGTTGGTGCGAAGCCCTGGGGCTGCTGGTAGACCGGCTCGCGCGTACTTCATACGGGCCGGTCCGGCTTGGCGATCTCGCACCCGGGGAATGGCGCGTCCTGAGTGAGCGAGAGGTTGCCGGATTGTACCGGGCGGTCGGCCTTGGTACCGGAGCTGATTAGTCGCCACCTCTGATAGCTGCTAGCTGCTAGCTGCTAGCTTTCTATACTCTTCATCGCAGGAGCTCGCTTTTGCAGGCCAGTCCTCGCCCTTCGGCGTCTGTAGCCCCTCAAGCCCCGTCCACCGACTGGGTGCCGGTCCAACGGGTAGTGAAGGAAGTAGCCCGCCGCCTGGTGGGACAGGATGCAATGGTAGAGCGACTGCTCATCGGCTTGCTCACCGGCGGCCATATCCTTCTGGAAGGGGTGCCCGGTCTGGCGAAGACGTTGGCGGTGCGAACGCTCGCCCAGATCATCGACGCGTCGTTCTCCCGCATTCAGTTCACTCCGGACCTGCTCCCAGCCGACCTGATCGGGACGATGGTGTTCGATCAGAAAACCCAGGATTTCCATGTCAGGAAGGGCCCCATCTTCGCCAACATCATCCTGGCGGACGAGGTGAACCGCGCTCCGGCGAAGGTGCAATCGGCTTTGCTCGAAGCGATGCAGGAGAAACAGGTCACCATCGGGGGAACCACATTTGCGCTGGAGGAGCCATTCCTGGTACTGGCAACCCAGAATCCGATCGAGAGCGAGGGCACCTATCCGCTTCCCGAGGCGCAGCTCGATCGCTTCATGCTGAAGGTCAGGGTGGGGTACCCGAATCGCGACGAAGAAAAAGAAGTCCTGCTGCGAATGAGCAGCGGAAAGGAGATCCCGGTGGACCGGTTGCTTGAGCCGGAGAAGATCCTTTCGGCTCGAGCGGGTATCGCCGATCTGTATATGGATCAGAAGGTCGTCGACTACATCGTGGACCTGGTTCGCGCCACCCGCGAGCCGGGCAGCATTGGTCTTCAGGAGCTGAAGCCGCTGGTTGCGTTCGGCGGATCGCCCAGGGCATCCATTGCTCTCGCGCAGGCTGCGCGGGCGCATGCATTCCTGCGGGGCCGCGCGTACGTCGTGCCGGAAGACGTACGCGCTCTGGCGCCGGATGTCCTGCGACACCGGATCGTTCTCACCTTTGAAGCCGAGGCGGAGGACCTCACCACCGATGACGTAGTGGCGAAGGTCATCGGAGCCGTAGGGATACCATGAGGACGGTGAACGGTAAACGGTAAACGGTAGAACGGGGTTCTCCGCTCACCAAGGAGTCCCCCGTTCACCGTTCACGCTTTTCTCCTATGTCCATCTCCCCCGAAATCCTGAAGCAGGTCAAGACCATTGAGCTGCGCACTCGCGGCCTCGTCGGCTCGATCTTCGCCGGAGAGTATCGTTCGGTGTTTCGCGGGCAAGGCATGGAGTTCGCCGAGGTGCGGGCCTATCAGGCGGGCGACGACTTCCGTACGATCGATTGGAATGTCTCCGCTCGTCTCGGCACTCCCTTCGTCAAGACCTATACCGAAGAGCGGGAGCTGACCCTGTTCCTGGTGGTGGACAGTTCCGGCTCGACCCGCTTTGGCGATCCGGTTACCAAGAGCGGGCTGGCGGTGGAGGTGGCAGCCGTGCTCGCACTCGCGGCGGCGTTTCAGAGCGATCGAGTAGGCGCGCTTTTCTTCACCGACCAGGTGGAGCATGTCGTCCCGCCCCAGAAAGGTCGCCGGCATGCGCTCAGGGTCATCCGTGATCTGGTCGCATTCGAACCAAAGGGCCGCGCCACCAATCTCGCCGCAAGCCTTACCTATGCAGGTCGATTGCTGCGACACCGAAGCATCGTGGTTCTGCTCTCCGATTTCTTTGCCGAAGGATGGGAGCGACCGCTGCGTCGGCTGTCGGCCCGCCACGAGGTGGTGGCAATCACAGTGGAAGATGCTCGCGAGCGGGTCCTGCCGGAGGCGGGGTGGGTCGAGCTGACGGACGCCGAATCGGGGAAACGCGTGCTGGTAGATACCGGCAACCGTGCGCTTCGGCAGCGCATCGAGCGCCTCGCTGAGCAGCGCCGGGAAGACCGTAAACGAGTTCTGTCCGCGGCGGGCGTGGATCATTTGGAGCTGGAGACGGGCTCGGACTACAAGCTGCCGCTCCGGCGCCATTTCGCCATGCGCGCGCGACGAGTAGGTCGCCGATGATCGCGTTGGCGTTGTTGCTCCAGGCAGGGCTGCCCACGGTAGGCGACACAGTTTGGATCCGGCGGATGGTCGCGGCACCCGCGGGGCGAGCCGTTCGTGCAGCCGAGTGGACGCCGACCGGCGATATCGAGGTTCTGGGACATGCCCGAGTTGTTTTGCGGGGCGACTCGGCAGAGGTCTCATACCCGGTTACGCTCTGGGCTCCGGGTACCCAAACGATCCAGGTCCCGGGCCCGCTGCTGGTCGGCGGCGACGGCCGCGTGGATTCACTGCCTCCGGCCACGATAACGCTCGCTGCTCGGAGCGTGCTGCCGCCCGGTCCGCGCGACTCGATCAAACCGCAACCCACGACGCCACCCGTCTCGCTTAGAGAAGAAAGTCCGGTTCCGCTTCTCATTCTGCTCGGCACAGCAGCTCTACTGCTGCTGCCGCTCCATTGGTGGTGGCGTCGGCGGGGACGCGCCGTGCCAGTTGGGGTGGTCGGCCCTGGCGCGATAGGCGAGCCTGAAGTCGAACGCTGGGCCGATGCCGGTGAATTCCGGGCTGTCGTGTCCGCAGCAGTGGAACGACTGCGTGATGCGATCGCCGCTGCCCTGCCGGAAGCGTCACCGGAGATCGACACCGAAACCTGCCTGGCTGTCGTCGAGCAGCAGCGACCCACTTGGCCCGTTGCCGAACTCGCGGAGTTGCTTCGCGCCATGGACGAGGCCCGGTTCGCTCACTTACCCGAGGTGGACGCGGTAGGCATGTATCGGTCGGCGTCGGATCTCGGCCGGCGAATTACGGGAGTTTCCGCTTGAGCTTTGTCCGTCCCTGGCTGCTGCTCCTGCTTCTGGCCCTCCCACTCTGGTGGTGGCGACGGAGACGTACGGGCTCGGGGGTCACGTACAGCGATGTGGGCGTCGTCGGTGCGCTCGGCACGGGCTGGTGGGTGCGGCTGCCAGTGGCTCTTCGGTGCCTCGCTCTGGCAAGCTGGATACTTGCAGCCGCTGGTCCTCGTATTGGAGGGGACCAAATCGAGCTCAAGAAGGAGGGCATCGCGATCGTCATCGCGATCGACATCTCGAGCAGCATGCTCGCCGAAGACTTTGCGCCTTCCAACCGCCTCGAAGTTGCCAAGCGGCAGGCGATCGCATTCATCCGCGGACGCAGCGCGGACCGGATCGGAGTCGTCGCCTTCGCCGGCGAAGCGCTGACACAGGTGCCCGTCACGCTCGATTATCCGGTGGTCGAGCAGGCGGTCATGGACATCAAGATCGGAAGCCTGGAAGACGGAACCGCGATCGGGAGCGGGTTGGCAGTGGCGGTGAATCGGCTGCGACGATCACCCGACAAGAGTAAGGTGATCCTGTTACTCACCGACGGCGAGAACAACAAGGGGCTCATCGATCCGCGCACTGCGGCGGCGACCGCAAGCGCCTACGGAATCAGGGTCTACACCATCGGGGTCGGCACGGAGGGTGAAGCCCCGATTCCCACAGGTCGCGGACTCGGCGGCGGCTTCCGGTACGAGATTCTTCCGGTCAAGATCGACGAAGAACTCCTCAAAGAGATTGCGGCCAAGACCGGGGGGCAGTACTTCCGCGCCAAGGATAGCGAGGCGCTGACCCGCATTTTCCACCAGATCGATCAGCTGGAGAAGACCCCGATTTCGGTGACGCGGTATACCCGCTACGACGAGGCAACCCGTCCATTCGTCCTGCTGGGCTTGCTGGCGCTCGGTCTCGAGCTGCTGCTCAATGCGACGCTCGTGGTGAGAGTCCCGTGATTTTCGAGACGCCGCTTCTTCTGGCCTTGACTCCGTTGCTCGCGTTGCTGCTGGGCGGCCTGGCCTGGGCGGCCCGGCGCAGGAGGGTGCGGTTTGCAACGGCGTGGTCCGCGGCGCTGGGACGGACGGCTCGAGGCCGGGTGCGACGCGGTCCGCTTGCCGTCGGACTCGCTACTCTTTGCGCGGGCATTGCGCTTGCCGGTCCGAGGGGTGGACGTGCCAAGGTTACGGCCGAAACCCACGCGCTCAATCTGGTGATCGCGATGGACATTTCGCGGTCTATGCTGGCGGAAGACGTGAGCCCGAACCGACTTCAGCATGCCGTCAGAGAGAGCCGCCGCCTGGTACAGGACATCGAAGGCGATCGAGTCGGACTGATCGCGTTTGCCGGGCGGAGCTACATCCTGACGCCGCTCACGATCGATGGTGGCGCTGTACGCATGTACCTAGACGGACTCGATCCGGACCTGGCCAGCGAAGGAGGTACCAGTCTGGCAGCGGTCCTTCAGCAGGGAGGACAGCTACTGGCGGTGGGCGGCGATGCTGCGGATCGAGTGCTTGTTGTGTTCACCGACGGCGAGGGGCACGATTCGCTTCCGGATGCCGTGCTTCAAGCCCAAGCACTCAAGTCGCGCGGGGTGCACCTGGTGCTCGTCGCAGAGGGCCGAGCAGATCCGGTAAAGATCCCGCTTCGCGATTCCACTGGCAGCCTGGTCGAGTACAAGCTCGATGAGCAAGGCCAACCAGTGCGGACGCAGCGGCGGGACGACATTCTGCGGGCTCTCGCCGATGCGGCCGAAGGGACCGTAGTCCCGGCCGACCTTCCCGATCAGGCTGGGGCCGTGAAGAACATCGTCGCAGCGTTCAAGCGAAGCCCGATCTCCGAGACTCGCATTGCCGACCTGGTTCCCAGAGGTTGGATGCCCGCGCTTGCGGGGGTGCTTGTCCTGCTGGTCTTTACGTTCGCCACGCGTGGAGCAGCGCTCGCGGTCCTGGCGGGCGTGTCGGTCCTGGCCGGGACAGCGCAGGCCCAACGCCCCGCGTCCGGTGATCGTGCCCTCGCGGCGGGAGATCCGCTCGGCGCGGCCAAAGCATGGCTTCAGCAGGCGGGTCATGGGACGGCCCGAGATACCGCCTTCTATAACGCAGGGACCGCGGCCCTCGAGGCGGGTAACTTTGACGTTGCGCGCGGGGCCCTCACCGAGGCAGCAAAGTCCGCGGACCCCGCACTTCGGTACCGTGCGCTCTACAACCTGGGCACCGCGGCGTTAGAGCAGGCCCGTCGCGATTCCACCCGGCGCAACGCTCTCCTGGATGAAGCGACCACCAACCTCCGCAGTGCACTCGTGCTTCAGCCCGGCTCCGCCCGTGCTAAGTGGAACCTCGAGCTGGCATTGCGCCGCCGGGCTCCGGAGGCGGGTGGCGGCGGAGGTGGACGACCCCCATCCGGTGGCGGAGGCGGGCAACGTCCTCAGCCCGCCGAGCGGGCTCCCGGTCCTCAAGGCTTGAGTGAGGCGGAGGCCGAGCAAATTCTCAACTCGATGGAACGCCAGGAACGGGCGACCCGGTCGGAGCAGGAGAGCCGGTTCCGAGGTGGCGCCGGAGGAGTCAAGGATTGGTGACGTGGCTCTTGGCGCCGGTTGCGTGGCTCTGGCTTCAGGGTGGGGGCCTCGAGGTGCGGCTCTACACCGACGAGGACCGCATTACACTCGGCGACAACCTGGTGCTCACGGTGCAGGCAACCGCGGCGGGGAACTTGCCGGTTCAGCTCTCGCTTCCCAACATCACCGGCTTCGAGATCACCGGTCGGAGCGAGCACAGTGAAGTTTCACAGCTCGGCACTCCCAGTCGCACCACGACGCTCGAGCTGAGGCTCCGCGCCCTGAAGCCGGGCCGATGGGAGCTCGGTCCGGCCCGAGCACAACAGGGAACCGCGGTCGCTCGAGCTGGACCCGTCATCGTACAAGTCGACGAAGTTCCGGGGGCCGCTACCGTGGCCAGCAATCCAGTGCTCAAGCGGCTGCTCGATCGCGCACCCACTCCTCCGCACGCGGGCCAGCCCGGGGTGAGCCTGGTGCTCTCGAGCGACAGCGCAGCGGTCGGCGAGCAAGTGGATGTCCTGACGGCTGCATGGTTCCCCCGCGAGTTGCGAAGCCAATTGCGGCGGCCGCCGACGCTCCAACCGCCGGTAATCGAGGGAGTGTGGAGCTATCCGCAGCCCGCCCCTCCAGGCATAGCTGCCACCCGATCGGTCGCGGGCGTGTTGTACGACCTGTTCGTCGCCCATCAGATCGTCTTCCCGCTCCAGCCCGGGCGGATTCAGGTCACACCGGCCATCCTGAAATACAGCGTACCCATTGCGCTCCAGTTCTTCAGTCAGGAAGAGCGATACACGCTGCAGAGCGCGCCGGCAGTGCTCACTGTTTCGCCCACGCCCAGTGCGGGCCGCCCCAGCGAGTATGCCGGCGCAGTTGGGAGCGGGCTTCGCTTGGAGCGGGTGGTGGACCCGCCCTCCGCTCGCGCCGGCGAGCCGGTCGCCGTCACCTTTCGTCTCACGGGTGACGGGAACCCGGCGCTCTGGCCGGCGCCCGAGATCAGCTGGCCTTCGGGTGTGCGCGCATATCCGGATCGAACCGACGAGCATCTGGCAACCAGCTCGGGCCGACTGGGTGGGACCAAGACATTCCGCTATACGGTGGTGCCGGATTCATCCGGGCCGCTGGCTCTGCCTGCTGCGACTTACACCTATTTCGACGTTGACGCCCGCGCATTTCATTCGAGCGTTCTGGCGGCTGATCGGTTGATTGTGGCGCAAGGCCCGGAAGCCACCGCCTCACGCCCCCTTCCACCCCCGTTGCTCGAGCCTCGGGGTGTCGAACTGGCGCACAGCATTACGACGGACATGCCGGCATGGCTTTGGGCACTGATTGCCGTGACGCCACCGGTTCTGTTCTTCGGGCGACGTTGGGTTCGCCGTCGTCGACGCCAAAGGCCAGCACCGGTTGCCGCCGATCCTCGAAGCGCCGGATTCGAGCTCGAGAACCTGATTCGTGAACTGGTGCCGTCGCCCGAAGCCCTGACCCCGGGGCGTCTGGTGTCGGCCCTGCGAACTGCAGGCGTCGAGCCAGCGCTCGCCGCGCGCCTGGTGGAGCTGCGGAGTAAGCTTCAGGCGGCGCGCTTTGGACCGGGCAGCGGCGGTGTACCGGGAACTCTCGCGGCGGACGCGCGCGCTGCGGCGGCCACGCTGTCCGATGGACAACGACGCCGTCGATACGCTGCGGGCGGCCTTCTGGCTTTCCTGATCGTCGCCGGGCCGCAAGCACACGCCCAGTCGCTCTCTCCAGAGTGGCAATACGAACATGGAGCCCTGCACGGTGCCGTAGAGGCGTTCGCCGGTCGCATCGCGACTGTACCTTCGGACCCTGCCAATTGGTACGATATCGGCGCGGCCTACTATCGCCTCGGTCTCGACGGCCGTGCGGCGGCGGCATGGCAGCAGGCCCAGAGACTCGCGCCACGCAATCGCTCGGTAATCCGGGCTCTGGAGCTGGTTCCCCCGCCCGAGTCCGGTAGCGCTGGACGATTGTGGAGCCCGCCGTTTACCTGGCGGGAGCTGAGTCTCCTGGCGGCGGTTCTCTGGCTTACTGGCTGGGCTCTTCTGGTGATGCGTTCCCGCCGAGCCCGTGAGCTGGGAATCGGCCTGGCGAGTCTCGCAGTCCTTCTGACAGCCTCGGCCCTGTTCCTTCGCGAGCGCGAGCGCCGGCCCCTGGGTTTGCTCCTGGGAAAGACAGCCCTGCAACTGTCCCCTCATGAGCGGGCTCCCTCGATTGCGCCGCTCGACCCGGGCACGGCCGTCCTCGTGGTGCGTCGCGCGCCCGGTTGGGCCATGGTCGATGCTCCAGGTGGGCGACTGGGGTGGGTGCCGATGGATTCTCTTGTGATGCTGCGGGGGAGCTGACGTCTATGGCGCGGCGGGTCGCCATCCTGCCCGATGCCGTCGCCGATCAGATCGCCGCCGGTGAAGTGGTCGAGCGGCCGGCGTCGGTAGTCAAGGAGCTGGTCGAGAACGCGCTCGACGCCGACGCGCGGCGTGTGCGGGTGCGCCTCGAGCAGGGCGGCAAGACGCTGATCGAGGTGAGCGACGACGGTACCGGCATGGGTCGGGAGGATGCGGTGCTCGCACTCGACCGCCATGCAACCAGCAAGATTCGCTCGGCGGCGGACCTGGTGGGTGTGCGCAGCTTCGGCTTCCGGGGCGAGGCGTTGCCTGCGATCGCGTCCGTCTCGCGACTGGCGCTAGTAACCAGCGACGGGGAAGGCGAAGGATCCGAGCTGGCGGTCGCGGCCGGCCGGCTCGATCGCGTCGATCCGGTCGCGCGACAGCGCGGCACGACCGTGACCGTGCGTGGCCTGTTCTTCAACACGCCGGCTCGCCGGAAATTCCTCCGATCCACTGCGAGCGAAACCCGGGCGGCTCACGACGCTCTCACGACGCTCGCTCTCGCCCATCCGGAAGCCGGGTTCGAGCTCGAGGTGGATGGGATTCAGCGGCTTCAGGTTTCCGGCAGCCAGACGCTCACGGAGCGAATCACGGCAGTGTGGGGCCGCGAGCTGGCAGGTACACTTGTGCCGGTGAGTTACGCGGCGGGCTCGTTCAAGGTGGACGGGTTCGTGCAGCGGCCGGCCGACGCAAAGCCGACCGGTCGACGGACCCAGCTCTTCGTAAACGGCCGTCCGTTCAAGGATCCTTTTCTCATCAGGGCAGCTGAGGCGGGATACCGATCCTCCATTCACCCGGGCGACCGCCCCTCATTACTGCTTGCCCTCACGGTAGCGCCCGACGCGGTCGACGTGAACGTGCACCCGGCAAAGCTCGAGGTCCGCTTCCGCGATCGGATCGGGGTCGAACGAGTGGTAGAAGAGGCCGTGCGAGATGCTCTGGGCAAACTCGTCGCTGCGGCAGCAGTGAGGCACAGTGCAGGCTGGGCCGGCGGATCCCGTTCATTGGACTCGACGCCCGCCGGAGACGGCGCAAGCGCCGAGACGGTCGGGCAGTCCGAGCTTCTGCCGACTGCGGCGATGTCACAGGATCAGCCGGAATTCCGCGCGCCGCTGATCCAGATGTTCGACACCTACGTACTATACGAGTCCTCCGATGGCATCGTGATCGTAGACCAGCACTCGGCTCACGAGCGTATCATCTACGAGCTGGCCATGGATCAGCTGCGGGGACACGGTGCGGCGGCCCAGCACCTGCTGCTTCCTATCACTCTCGAGCTCACAGATGAAGAGCTGGACGCACTGGAGAGCTACCGGGACGAGATCCGCGCGGTCGGATTCGAGACGGAACCCTTTGGCGGACGCAGCGTGGTGCTCCAGGCTGTGCCGTCTCCGCATCCAAGGTTCGATGGAGGAGCCTGCTTTCGGGAGACGGTCGCCGACCTGGCGCGCGGACGTTTCGGAGGCTGGTCCAATCGGCTCGAACGATTCGCGGCGAGCTATGCCTGCCGCGCAGCCATCAAGGCTGGTCAGCCGCTGAGCGAGCCGGAGATGCGGCGGCTGCTGCTCCGCCTGTTCGGGACTGAGCTTCCCCCGCACGACGTTCACGGCCGGGCAACGATCGTGCAGTTACCCCGCGAGGAGCTGGAGCGCCGGTTTGGCCGGCGCTAACCTCCCGGTCATCGTCGGCCCTACCGCTGTGGGCAAGACAGGCGTTGTGCTCGCGCTTGCCCAGTATCTGCCCCTCGAGGTGATTTCCGCCGACTCCCGACAGGTCTACCGGCGACTGGACATCGGAACCGCCAAACCGACGCTGCGCGAGCGCTCACGTCTGGCGCATCATGGCCTGGATCTGATAAATCCGGGCGAGCGTTACAGTGCCGGGCGATTTGCCAAGGATGCTCACGACTGGATCAGCGCGATCCGCGCGCGCGGTCGACAGCCGGTGGTTGTGGGCGGGACCGGACTTTACATCAAAGCGCTGGTGGACGGCTTGTTCCTCGAACCGCCCTTTGATCCTGCGCGACGGGGAGCGCTCCAGCGGTGGACCGCGGCGCTCGATGCGAGGGAGCTGCTTCGGTGGGCCGACCGCCTCGACCCCGAGTTCGCGGGGGGTGGGCGGCAACGGGCCGCGCGCGCGATTGAGGTCGTGCTGCTCACGGGACGTCCGCTGACCTGGTGGCAGATAGCGGCGCGTGAAGAGAGTGGCGTGCGCCCGTGGTACGTTCATCTGACGGTTCCTCGGGCAGTACTGCATCAGCGCATCAGCAACCGGGCGCAGGAAATGGTGCGCCGGGGCCTGATCGAGGAAGTCGCAGCGGTGCTGTCGGAAGGTCACGACGCACGAGCCTCCGGGCTCGATGGCATCGGCATCCGGGAGGTGGTCGAGTACCTTCATGGGCGGCGGCCCCGTGACACCGTCGCCGATGCGATTGCCATGAATACGCGACGCTATGCCAAACGGCAGGAGACGTGGTTCCGGCACCAGCTTTCGGGCCCGGTGCTGCTCCTGGACGCCACGCGGTCGCCCGAAAAGCTCGCCGCCGAAATCGCAGCGGCATGGGAGGGAAGGGTGCAGGCATGAGAGTCGGGATTACCTGCTATCCGACCTACGGTGGGTCGGGAGCCGTGGCAACCGAGCTCGGTTTGGCGCTGGCACGTCGCGGGCATGAAGTCCATTTCATTACCTACGACTCTCCTTTCCGGCTTCGGGGCTACGCCGAGCGGGTTTACTTCCACCAGGTAGAAACGCGGATGGGGCGCTACCCGCTGTTCGATCATTATCCCTACACGCTCGCGCTGGCCTCGAAGCAGCACGAGGTAGCGCTTCGGGAAGATTTGGAAGTCCTGCACGTGCACTATGCAATCCCGCACGCCACCACCGCCTACCTCGCGCGCGAAATGCTCCGGGGTACGCGGGAACTTCGGGTGATCACGACTTTGCACGGCACCGACATCACGCTGGTCGGGCAGGAATCGAGCTTCTACGGGATTACCCGCTTTTCCATCGAGCAGTCCGACGCGGTTACGGCCGTCTCCGCCTTTCTGCGCGACGAGACCTACCGGGCGTTCAGCTGTGTCGGCTGTGATGTACGAGTCATTCCGAATTTCGTGAACCTCGAGGAGTACCACCCCGTCGCCGGGCCTCGAACAGAAGCGCTCGCCCCGGCCGGCCATAAGCTCATTACCCATGTGTCCAACTTCCGCGAAGTGAAGCGAGTGAAGGACGTAGTCCGAGTGTTCGCCCGAATCAGTCGAGCCATGCCCGCGACCCTGCTTATGGTGGGGGACGGCCCCGACCGGCCGGATGCGGAGAAAGAAGCAGAAGAGCTGGGCGTGACCAGTGGCGTGCGATTCCTGGGCCGGCTCGATTCGGTGGAGACTCTGCTTCAGGCCACCGATCTGTTTCTGCTTCCATCGCAGACCGAATCGTTCGGCTTGGCGGCGCTGGAGGCCATGGCCTGCGGTGCGCCGGTGGTTGCGAGCCGCGCTGGGGGGCTTCCTGAGGTGGTGGATGACGGCGTCAACGGCATTCTCGAGCCGGTCGGGTCGGTCGAAGCGATGGGGCGTCGGGCGATCGAGCTGCTGCGAGATCCCAATCGCCACCAGGCAATGCGCGACGCGGCCGTCGCCAAGGCGCAGGAGTTCTCGGCCGAGCGAGTGGTGCCTCAGTACGAGGCGCTCTACCAGGAGGTCATGGCGTGGACCTGAGCCCGCTGGCCCAGCTCCACCCACTCGTCAAGGCCGCGATCCTGGGGGTAGTCGAAGGCGCTACCGAATTCATTCCGGTGTCATCCACCGGCCATCTGATCGTTGCCGGCGACTGGCTTGCCTTTACCGGCGAGAGCGCCAAAGCGTTCGAGATCTTCATTCAGCTGGGCGCCATACTCGCCATCGTGTGGCTGTACCGCGCCGACGTGGCTCGAGCGATCGAGACGCACAAGAGTGGCATCCTCCGCCATCAGCTCGTGGTGAACCTGTTCGTAGCGTTTCTTCCGGGGGCCGCAATCGGGCTTCTGATGCATTCGTTCATCAAGGAGTACCTTTTCAGCCCGGTTCCGGTCGCGCTCGCTCTGGTGCTCGGTGGAATCGCCATCCTCCTGATCGAACGGTGGCAACCCAAGTCTCACATAAGCAAGCTCAGCGACATGTCGGTGCCGGTGGCGCTTGGCGTAGGGCTGGCCCAGGTGCTGGCGCTCTTTCCAGGTGTCTCCCGCTCCGGCGCCACCATCATGGGGGCGTACTGCCTGGGCCTTACTCGCAAGGCAGCGGCGGAGTTCTCATTCTTTCTCGCGATCCCGACAATGATCGCGGCGGCCGGATACGACCTCCTCAAGAGCGCGGGGTCTCTGTCGACCGGGGACATACCGGTGTTTGCCGTGGGATTCGTGGTCTCGTTTGTGTCCGCAGTCCTCGTGGTTCGTGTCTTCGTGGCATTCGTCGCCCGCTCCAGCTTTGCGGCATTCGCCTGGTACCGAATCGCCTTCGGAGCACTTCTCCTGATCTGGTACGGCCGCCATTCCGGATAGCTCGATCGATGCAAACGGTTCATCGCTACGAGCGGCTTCCCTCGACCCAGGACGAGGCTCACCGCCTCGCGGCCGAAGGCGCGCCGGCCGGCACGGTCGTAGTCGCCGCCGAGCAGGTCGAGGGGCGGGGAACCCGGGGACGCAACTGGACCTCGCCGGTCGGGGGACTGTGGCTCAGTTTTTTATGTCGGCCAACCCGTCTGCCCGGCGTCGAAGTGCTCAGCCTCAGGGTTGGTCTCGCGGCCGCCGAAGCGCTGGCCGAGGTCGGAGGGCTGCCGCCAGCATCGCTGAAGTGGCCCAACGATGTGATCGTCAACGATCGCAAGGTTGGTGGCATACTGTGCGAAGCTCGGTGGCATGGTGATCTCCTCGCCTGGGTCGTGGTGGGACTTGGACTGAACGTGCGGAATCCACTCCCCACAGATGCGAGGGTCGCTCCCGGCCGCCTGGCCGACTGGCGGCAGGATCTGGAGCCCGACCACATCCTGTGGCCGCTGGTCGGTTCACTGCTGCCACTGGCCGAAACCGGAAGCGGCCTCTCCGCTGCAGAGCTGCGCGCGTTCGGGCAACGGGATTGGCTGCTGGGACGTGAGTTGGCCGAGCCTGAGCGGGGACGTGCGGCCGGCATCGAGCCGGACGGCGCCCTGCGTGTTCTCAAGCCTGACGGTCAGATCGTCCGGGTCAGCTCAGGATCGGTGGTGCTCGCGAGGGATGCACCATGACCCGCCGTCCGGTAGCGAGCTGGCTTCCCTGGGCTGTGTTTGCGCTAGGCGTGGCAATCAGCATCGGCGCTGCGTGGGCTGCGGCGACGCGAGCACGTGCTGATGCGAAGGTTGCGTTTGACCATCGGGGCGATCTCGCAATCGCCACGCTCTCTGACCGGCTCCGCCTCTGTATCCAGGCGGCCCGGGCGGCCACGGGTCTCTTTGCCGCATCCGAAGAAGTAACCCGCAGCGAGTGGCGTGACTATGTACACCACGCAGGGGCCGACACTGCATTCCCAGGGCTGGTGGGCCTCGAGTTCATCGAGCGGGTGCCGGCGGCGGAGCTGGTCGCTCACGTGCGGCGGGTACAGAGCGAAGGATTGCAGGACTATCAGGTCTGGCCTGCAGGCGGCACCGGAGACGCCTATCCCATTCTGTATGCCGAGTCGCTCCGTGATGCACCGGCGGAACGCCTGGGCTTCGACATTGCGAGCGATCCAGTCCGCCGACAGGCGCTCGAACGGGCTCGGGACTCAGGTATGCCGGTCGTCTCCGGGCGATTGACCCTGACCTCGGATCGCACTCCTACTCCGAGCTTGGTGGTATTGGCGCCGGTGTACCCTGAGGGTGTCGTGCCTCCAACGGTGGCCGGTCGTCGAGCAGCGATGGTTGGTCTGGTCGCTGCGGCCGTGCACGCTCCCTCCCTGGTTGCCGGTATGCTGGGCGCCGTCCCCGGACTGGACGTCGAGGTGTTCGACGGCCCAACTCCACGAGCAGACAGGATTCTCTACGCCGCCGACGCAGTCGTGGTTGCAACCGGAGCAGGCCGACAGCCGGCGTTAACTCGAACGGAGCGAATGAATGCCGCCGGCAGGCCCTGGACCATCTTTCTGAGCACGATGCCTGACTTCGAGCAGGGCATCGTGGCCCGCGGCTCGGTTGCCATCCTCTTAGGCGGAATCGCACTCAGCCTGGCCGTCTCTCTTGGATTGCGTGCGCAATTGCTGGTCGGTGAGCGCGCGGAGGTGCTGGCGACTCGCATGACTGCCGAACTACGGAAGACCGAGGCTAATCTGGAGCTCGATGTGGCCGTGCGACAGAGGGTGGAGGCTGCACTACGCGAAAGTGAAGAACGGTACCGATCGCTGCTGGAAAACACCGCCGTCGGCATCTACGTCGACGTAGGTGGTCGCTTCGCCTACGCCAATCGCGAGCTCGTGAGAATACTGGGCGCCTCGGCAGCAAGCGGTATCCTCGGCAGGGAGATTTTACCGCATATCGCACCGCCAGTCCGGGCTATCGTGGCCGAGAGGATGACGAGCGGACGGGGCGAAGCCACTCCGCTCAAGGAGCTTCAGCTGATCAACCTGCAGGGCCGGCTGGTGGACGTTGAGGCGTCCGCCCTCCCGGTCGTCTTCGATGGACAGCTGGCGACGCAGGTCCAGGTGCGGGACATTTCCGACCGCAAAGAGGCGGAACGGGGACGGGCGAGCCTGGAAATCCAGCTGCATGAAGCGCAGAAGATGGAAGCGATCGGCACGCTCGCGGGTGGGATTGCCCACGACTTCAATAACATCCTTGGCGCAATCGTGGGGTATACAGAGCTGGCGATGGCCGATGCTGCTGACCCTTCTGTCGTGCGCGAGAATCTGGTGCAAGTCGAGCGTGCCAGTCGCCGGGCTCGCGACCTGGTCCGCCAGATCCTGGCTTTCAGTCGCAGAGAGGAGCATTCACGGCGCTACCTGCGCCTCGACAGCGTAGTGCGCGAGATCCTGCCATTGCTCCGGGCCAGCCTCCCGGCGCAGATGGTCATCGATGCCGAGCTGGCTGATGCGGCGCCCTCGATTTTGGCCGACCGGACTCAGGTACATCAGGTGCTGATGAACCTCGCCACCAATGCGCTGCACGCCATGCTCCCGGCCGGCGGCACACTGACGCTGCGAGAGGCCGTGGTGGATCTGGCTCACAATCCGACGCGACCGGTGGAGCTGTCGCCTCGTAGGTATGTTCGACTCTCGGTTACAGACACGGGGCGGGGAATGGACAGTGCGGTTCTGAATCGCATCTTCGAACCGTTTTTCACCACCAAAGGTCCGGGCGAAGGGACGGGTTTGGGGCTCGCCGTAGTGCACGGCATCATGAAAAGTCACGAGGGCGCGGTAACGGTACGCAGCCGACCGGGGGCGGGCACCACCTTCGAGCTGTACTTTCCGGCACGGGCGGGCGAGGAGGCAGTCGAGGCACTTCCAGTTGATGCCAGTCGACTCATGCTGGGCCGTGGCGAACGGGTTCTGCTGGTGGATGACGAGGCGACCCTGACCCAGCTCGGGGCCCGGGTGCTCGAGCGCCTGGGCTATCAGGTATTGGCGGAGACCGATCCGATGGCAGCGCTGGCTGCGCTGCGCGCCGCACCGGACCGCTTCGACTTGCTCCTCACCGATCTTACCATGCCTACGATGAGTGGACTCGAGCTGCTCCGTGAGGTCCGGCAGGTCCGGCCCGATCTACCCGTCGTGCTGGCCACCGGCTATGGCGGCAACCTGAATCAGGACCAGGCCCGCGCGCTCGGCGTTCGCGAGTTGCTCTTCAAGCCGGCGACGGTCGTGTCGCTGGGCGCCGCCATGCGCCGAGCCCTGGACGGAGAAGGAACCGCGTGATGGCACGCATCCGCCTGGGAGACGCGGTCAACGACGTCATCGGGAGCTGATCGTGCTGCTTGCCCTCGATATCGGCAATACAGAAATCACCGTTGGCCTCTTCCGCGAGCGCTCGGTCGAGGCCCATTGGCGTCTGACCACAGTCGCCGAGCGAACACCGGACGAATGGGCATCTGCCCTCGAGGCGTTCCTCGGTCACGCAGGCCTATCGCCCAATCAGATTCGGGCCGCCTGCCTCGTGTCAGTGGCTCCGGCCGTCACACAAAGCATCGTGGCCGGGGTGCAGACAACGACCGGGTGCGCGCCACTCGCTGTGGACGCGCGCTCGCCGCTCCCGCTGGTCCTCGATGTCGACGAGCCATTGAGCGTGGGCGCTGATCGCGTCGTCAACGTTCTCGCCGCCACCGAGCGGTATCAAGCCGATACCATTGTGGTCGACTTCGGGACCGCCACCACCTTCGATTGCGTCACCCGCGACGCCCGGTTCATCGGCGGCGCCATCATGCCGGGCCTCCGCACCTCCGCCGATCAGCTCACGCGTAAGGCTGCGAAGCTGCCCGCCACCGAGCTCAAGGCGCCAACCAGAGCGATTGGACGGCAGACCGAGGAGTGCATTCAGGCGGGAGTGTTGTTCGGCTGCGCCGACGCCGTCGATGGAATGGTGCGCCGGATTCGTGCCGAATGGCCGGGCGGCGCAACGCCGCGAGTCGTCGCAACCGGGGGACTGGCGACGCTCATCGCACCACTCACGGAATCGATCGAGGAAGTGGATCGGGATCTTACATTGCGAGGGATCATGCTCGCAGCGAGTCATCTCGGGCTTGACTGGTGAGCGCCCCCGGCTGGGCTCGGGGAGGATTCCGAACCGGGGCGTACCGAATGCTCGGCCCCGGCCTCGCCTACCTGCTGCACACGCGGCCGGCCGAATGGCCGATCATGGCCGCCCACACCTTTCTGGGTTACCTGGTTGCGGTCGGGCTCTCCGGCTTTGCGCACGGGGAACGACTGGGCTCCGCCCTGCTCGGACTCGTGGTGTGGGTGGTCGGGCTGAACGGTGGCACGCTGGCCGTGAACAGCGCTTTCGACCGTGATGAGGGAGACATCGCTTATCTCCGCAACCCACCACCGCCCCCCGTCAATCTCTTCGCGTTCGGCATCGGATTGATGGCACTGGGCCAACTCACCGCCCTGGCGCTGCCAGCTGCCTTCGCGGCGGTGTACGCCCTGTGCTTCGTACTTTCCATCTTGTATTCGGTCCCCCCGGTTCGCCTCAAGGCGGTTGCCGGCGCCGACTGGCTGATCAACATGTGGGGGTTCGGGACTCTTACTCCCTTCGCCGGATGGGCCTCGACCGGTCTGCCTCTGGAACCCGCGCGAGGGCTGGTGCTGCTCGCCTTCTGTCCCCTCTTCGCGGCGCTATATCCGCTCACCCAGATCTACCAAATGCAGGACGATTCGCGGCGGGGCGATCGGACGCTCGCGCTTCGACTCGGCTTGCAACGAAGCCTTGGAGTCGCGCTGCTCTGTGCCGGATTGGCATTTGCGCTCTTCGTGCTTGCCGGCATACGAGCCGGATGGCGACTGTACACCGCCGCCGATGAGGCGCGCTGGGCGGGCTTGGCGATTGCGGCTAGTGCCTGGGCGGCCGTGTTGGTGCCTTGGATTACGCAGCATGCAGGCATGGGCACTGTAGCGCACCAGCGACGCATGTACCTGGCCCTCGCGGCGTGGGCGGTGACTGATGTCGTGGTGATCCTCGCCTGGGCAGCCTGATGGCCCTTGGCCCACTCTCGGTCGGTCGGGTATTATTGTGCCGGGATCGTCAACGGAGCATTCGATGGCGGGTGTGGTGGAGCTGAGCAGCGAGTACGATCGCACGGACGTTCCTCACGTCGTGAGACGGTCGATTCAGCTGGGCATCCTCGAGGCAGTATTCGTGCTCCTCGCCTCATTCATCACTCGCTACCTCGATGGAATTGCCGAAACCATTCCCCTCGCCATTGTGGTGCTGTTCGGGCTTGCGTTGGTGAGCGGCCTGCCGGGGGCCTGGACCAGAGCGCGGACCATCGAAGGGATCGCCGGCGCCGCCGGCATCGGCCTGGGCGCGACCTTCGTGTTTCTGCTGGTGGATGTGGCCTTGCTCCAGCCGATCGGGACGTACACGAATCGCTGGCGTGAGATCGGTGGGAGCACCAATTGGTGGTATCACCCGGTCTGGTGGATGGTCGGCACTTATCTCCCCTGGATGGGAGGCTGGATCCTCGCCAATCAGTCGAACCAGGGCCGGCTGCCGTCCATTCCCGCGATGATGGCCGGCGCCCTCGCCTTCACCGCTATCTGCGGAATCGCAGCAATCCTGATCCACTTCCCGGGCGCGCGCTGGAGCCTGCCGACGTTCGGGATCGCCTTTCTTCCGGGACTCGCCCTGGCCACTCTTTTTTCCGGGATACGGCGGCGGGCGGGCTAGACAATGCGCTGGGTCCGACTGCTTCTCAGGATCTTCGGCTGGCTGCTCACACCATTCCTCGCGTGGGCAGCTGCTTTTTTTGGAGCCGTGGCGGGGGCCTTGATCGCAATGCGGGTGCGAGATCCTCGATCCGGCGTCGCCGTTACCGCCGCGATCGGAGCGGTCGCCGGTTTTCTCACGATTCTCGCCTGGCTAGGCGTGCTTCGCCGCTCGCGGCAGGTTCGAGAGGCCCTCGCCGTGCAGAGCGACGGCACTCCTGACATCGTTAGCGATGCGCCGGAAACTTCCGATCCCGCGGCTTAGCCCGCTGCTGATGCTGGCGGCGCTCGGCTGCGATAAGGGGCCTCCCGCCAAAGAACCGCCGGCTGCAGCGTCCGAAGCGCCAGGACCAACGTCGCCGCCCGATTCACTGGTCTTACGCCTGCCGAACGGAACCGAGCTCTGGTATGCGCTGGCCCGCGAGGAAAGGGATTCCACCGGCGCAGGCTGCGTCGAGCGAACCCTCGAGATTCGCACTCCAACGGCCAAAATTCCGGTACCGCTGCTCTATACCCGCGATGTGCCTCGACAGGTCAACGACTCTACGGTGAGTGCCCGCATCTGGAATCGCTGCGTGCCTGGCGACGAGTACAGGATCAACCTGCGAACCGGACAACCCGTGCGGGCATCAAAGTGAAGCGGCTCCCATGGGTCACGATCGGAGCCGCTCTGGCTCTGGGAAGGCCGGTCGCCGCAATGGCGCAAAGCGTAGGCGTCGAGGTCGGCCGTTTCTTTCAGGGAGAGGACTGGACGGTCTGGCGTGCCGGAGTGGAGGAACCGCTACTGGGTCCGCTTTCAGTGACGTTCTACGGAGCATACCTGCGGGAAGCCTCGGATATCGGAGAGCGACTCTGGGGTGGCGGGATCGATCTTGCCCTCTTTCGGGAGTCTCGACAAGGCGCATATGCCTTGGGCGGGCTGGCTGGAGGGTTAGCGAAAAACGCCACCGACGACTTCTGGGGCTCATGGTCGGTCGGGGCAGGATACCAGCTTCTGCCCGCCTCCTTTCTTTCGCTCGCTGCCGAGGCGCGTTACCAGAAGCTCACCCCGGGAGGTCGCGATGGTGTCGAGCTGTCATTTCGGATTGGCGCCGTCTTCGGCGGCAAGTCACAGAGGTCGTCAGAGGCCGCGCGTTCGCCCTCGCAACCCATCTCAGCTGCAGAGCCAGCCACAGCAGTACCGCTCTCGACTGTCGGCGATCTGAGTCCCACTGCCACGCTGGCTGATTCAGTAGTCGCGACCGCGGCTGCCACGATGGGAACCGCTTACCGGCTGGGCGGCACCACGACCGAGGGATTCGACTGCTCGGGCCTGATTCAGTACGCCTATGCTCAACACGGGGTGAGCCTGCCGCGGGTAAGCGCCGACCAGGCCCGCGCCGGCGAGAAGGTGGATCGAAACCTCGCCGCCCTCGCGCCCGGTGACATTCTTACTTTTTCCAGCACGGGCGGTCCGGTAACACACGTCGGACTCTACGTCGGGCAAGGGCGGTTTATCCACAGCGCCAGTCGGGGTGTCCAGCTGAGCTTACTCAGTCCGGACGACCCCTATGGCAAGTGGTGGTACGCGCGATGGGTAGGAGCGCGGCGGGTTATCGGCCGCTAAGCGATTCGGGTCACTGCTGCTGGTGCTGCATCTGCTCGTGCCCGCTTCCAGCGTCGGGATCTCCGTAACCCGGAACCTGGAGCGACGCCAGGTCTTTGCGGAGCGTCGGGTCCGCTGTATCGAGCTTCGGCCACTTCCTCATGTCGTCCGGGACGAAGAGGCCGACCATGTGAGCCATCACTCCTGGGGCGGTTTTCTGGGTCGGGTTGTCGTAAGTCGCCACCACGCGATAGCGGTGCCCCTCTTCCAGCTTCAATCCTTCTCCACTCACGGCGAAGAGCTTACGGCTCACCTTAAGTACTCTCCCAGCTGAATCGCGCTTGGCGACGACGCGAGCCAACTCCTTGCCGGTGGTCGCATCCTCGAGCTGAACCATCGAGCCGTAGTCGTGCATATGGCCACCGACGCCGAGCAGATGACCGGTAACCGGGAGGGTGAACTCGTAGGCTTTGGTCGATTTGCCCGGTGGCGCGTCGAACATGTTGCTGCCGCCAACGGTCAGGTTTACGTCCATGTAGATGGGCATCGAGCTGACCGGACGCGGGTTCTGGTTGGTAGGCGTCCACAGCATCGAGTAGCGGAGGTAGACGGCGTCCAGATCCTTCCCGGTCTCGTTGTGCCACATGATATAAAAGCCGAGGTTGGTGCCCTTCGAGAGCGGTACTCCGATCGTCTTCGGCACGGAGGCATCGTCCGTCTCCGAACCCGCCCCGCCAAGGCGTTCGACAGCGGGGTAGAGCAGCTGCCGGCGGTCAAAGTTAATCACGATCATGTGATGCAGGATCCGCCGGTCGAGGACGTTGCCCTGGGCGTCCACCAATTCGTACTTGAAACCGCGGTACCACCCATCCACCGGCCAGATGAAACGCTGCACCGGAGCGTCATGGGCGCCCATATCCATCATCATGTGGTCATCCAGGGGCGGCATATTGGGCAGTTTCCAGGGGCCGGCTACGATCGTCACTTCGTGACGGGAGGAATCCACCTTCACCGTCACCGATGGAGGTGTGGCTGGCCCCTGCAGCGCGAGCGTCAGCGCAAGAGCGGAGGTGAGGAGCGAGGTCATTCTGGTTCCTGGCTTGGGCCTTTAGGTCCGGCACGACGGCGAGAAGATTCTGCGCGGTCGGGAGGCAAGTCAAGCACGCCGGTTTTCGGGTGCTTGACAGGGGAATGGGGGGTTTTATCTTATCGCGCGAGTTTCTAGCAGTCACATACCAAGAGTGCTAATCACTCTGGAGCATGAACTGCTAGGTAACTGCAGGATAGGAACTTACCACAGACACCCGAGCTGCAACTGGAGGCACGTGATGGCGACGGCGACGAAGGCCAAGAAGGACCTTAAGATCCACCCCCTCGAGGATCGCGTGGTCATCCTGCCGGCGGACGAGGCCGAGGCGATGCGCGGCGGGCTCTACATCCCCGACACCGCGAAAGAGAAGCCCACTCAGGGTGAGGTCATCGCCGTGGGACCGGGACGCATTACCGACAAGGGCGAGCGGATCACGATGGACATCAAGGTGGGTGACACGGTGATCTACGGGAAGTACAGCGGCACGTCGTTCACGCTGGAGGGCGAGGAGGTCATCATCATCAAGGCCTCCGACGTCCTGGCCAAGCTCTAACCGACGCGTCCGCCTCAACCGACAGGAGAATTTACGCATGGCTGCGAAGGAACTGCTGTTCAACACGGATGCCCGGGCCAAGCTCAAGAAGGGCGTCGATCATCTCGCCGAGGCGGTGAAGGTTACGCTCGGCCCCAAGGGACGGAACGTCGTCATCGACAAGAAGTTCGGCTCGCCCACCGTCACCAAGGACGGCGTCACAGTGGCCAAGGAAGTCGAGCTGGCCGACGCGGTCGAGAACATGGGCGCGCAGATGGTGAAGGAAGTCGCCACCAAGACCAGCGACCTGGCGGGTGACGGCACCACCACGGCGACCGTGCTTGCGCAGGCGATCTACCGCGAGGGGCTGAAGAACGTCACCGCGGGCGCCAACCCCATGGAGCTCAAGCGGGGCATCGACCGGGCGGTCGAGGCAGTGGTAGAGAACCTGAAGGCCATCTCCACTCCGTCGGCGGGCAAGAAGGAGATCGCCCAGGTCGGCACCATCTCCGCGAACAACGACAAGGAGATCGGTAGCCTCATCGCCGATGCGATGGAGAAGGTCGGCAAGGACGGGGTGATCACGGTCGAGGAGGCGAAGGGCCTGGAGACCACGCTCGAGACCGTGGACGGCATGCAGTTCGACCGCGGGTATCTCTCCCCTTACTTCGTCACCGATCCGGAGAAGATGGAGGCGGTGCTGGAAGACCCCTACATCCTGATCCACGACAAGAAGATCTCGGCGATGAAGGAGCTGCTCCCCATCCTCGAGAAGGTGGCGCAGACTGGCAAGCCGATGCTGCTGATCGCTGAGGACGTCGAGGGAGAGGCGCTGGCTACGCTGGTGGTGAACAAGCTGCGCGGCACCCTCAAGGTCGTGTCGGTCAAGGCCCCGGGTTTCGGCGATCGCCGCAAGGAGATGCTGCGTGACGTCGCTGTGCTCACGGCCGGCCAGGTGATCTCGGAGGAGGTCGGGTTCAAGCTGGAGAATGCGACCCTCAATGATCTTGGGCGCGCCAAGCGCATCGTGGTGGACAAGGACAACACCACCATCGTGGACGGCAAGGGCAAGGAGAGCGACATCTCGGGCCGGATCAACGAGATCAAGGCTGCCATCGACAAGAGCACCAGCGACTACGACAAGGAGAAGCTGCAGGAGCGGTTGGCCAAGCTCTCCGGCGGCGTTGCGGTGATCAATGTGGGTGCGGCGACCGAGACCGAGATGAAGGAAAAGAAAGCTCGGGTCGAGGATGCTCTGCATGCTACCCGCGCCGCGGTCGAGGAAGGCATCGTGGCGGGCGGTGGGGTTGCGTTCCTCCGGAGCCAGTCGGTGCTCGAGAAGATCAAGGGCACCGAGGACGAGAAGATCGGTGTCGACATCGTCCGCAAGGCGCTCGAGGAGCCGATCCGCATGATCGCGCAGAATGCCGGCGCCGAGGGCTCCATCGTGGTCGAACGGGTGCGGGAGTCGAAGGAAAAGAACTTCGGCTACAACGCCCAGACCGATGTCTACGAAGATCTGGTGAAGGCGGGCGTGATCGACCCGACCAAGGTGACTCGCACGGCGCTCCAGAACGCCGCGTCGATCGCCGGCCTCTTGCTCACCACGGAGTGTGTAGTGGTCGAGAAGAAGGAAGAGAAGCCTGCTCCGGCCGCGCCTCCGGGTGGCATGGGCGGGATGTACTAAGCAGGTCGCAGGTCAGCAGGAACGAGGCGCCCCGGGCGAGAGCCCGGGGCGTTTTGCGTTCCGGCCTATTCCCGGCCGTGACGGGGCAGGCGCCGGTTTTTCGATCTCCTAATAGAGCCGACCTGCCTTCTTCACCTCTCCCAGGGAGTTTCTATGCGATTCGTGCCCTTGCGGCGCCACGACGCGAGAACCCGCCACCCGCGGTGCCTTGCGATGGTGCTCGCCGGCGTTCTGGCCACGGCCCTCGGCTGTGGCGGGGACCGGCCGCCGACAGCGCCCGAATTCAGCACCGGCAATCCGACGCCGCTCACGGTGACCCCACAGACGTTGGCCTTCACGATTCCATCTGCCACGCCGGCCTCCCTCAGGGTCACCGTCCAGTACACCGGTCTCATTACCGCCGCCAGCTCGAATTCGGGCTGTGCCACGGTAGCGCCCCAGAGCGTCCCGGCCGAGAAGCCGCCGGGGAGCTCGGTCTACGTGGCAATCTTCACGGTGACACCAGTCGGCGTGGGATCGTGCACTATCACAATGACCGACAAGAAGGGAAACCAGGTGCAGGTCCAGGTCCAGGTGACGGTGAAGATCCGGCGCGAGACGCTGGTGGCGGGTCTCGGGCACACCTGCGGTCTTACCAGTTCCGGCGCAGCGTATTGCTGGGGTTTCAACATTTCCGGTCAGCTCGGCGACGGAACCACCACGGAACAAGACACGCCCACCGCGGTCCTAGGCCCCGGCGGGGGTGCAGCACTGAGCTTCGTGAGCCTCACCGCCGGCGGGGATTACACCTGCGGACTCATCAGCGATGGGACGGCGTACTGCTGGGGTGAGAACGCCACTGGCCAGCTGGGCGACGGGACGACCATCGAACGCCATACGCCCACTGCAGTCGTGGGTCCAGGTGGGGGTGCGGCGCTGAGCTTCGCGAGTCTCAGCGCCGCCAGGCACGCAACCGGGGCCTCTGTCTGCGGCATTACCGGAAGCGGCACGGCCTATTGCTGGGGTATGAACTTCTGGGGTGAGCTGGGCGACGGGACCACCACGGAACGGCACACACCCACCGTGGTGGTGGGCCCAGGCGGCAGTGCGGCCCTGAGCTTTGCGAGCATCAATGCGGGCTCCTTCCATACCTGCGGGCTGACCGGGAGCGGGGCGGCCTACTGCTGGGGTGAGAACGACGGGGGTCGACTGGGCGATGGGACCACCGAGCAACGGAACACCCCCACAGCGGTGGTGGGCCCAGGTGGCGGCGCGGCCCTGAGCTTCGTGAGCCTCGCCCCAAGCGTTCTGCACACTTGTGGACTTACCAGTGCCGGCGCCGCGTATTGCTGGGGTGAGAACCAGTCGGGTAACCTGGGCGACGGGACTACCACCAATGAGCTTACGCCTACCCCGGTGGTCGGCCCAGGCGGCGGTGCGGCGCTGAGTTTCGCGAGCATCTCGGCGGGCGGGCTCAATTCCTTTACCTGCGGACTCACCAGCAGCGGGACGGCGTACTGCTGGGGTGACAACCTCGACGGTCAGCTGGGTACCACCACCACCGCTCAGTCCTCAACGACGCCCATAGCGGTCACGGGGCCTGGCGGGGGCGCAGCACTGAGCTACGCGAGCATCACCACCGGAGCGGCGCACGTCTGCGGACTCACCGGCGATGGCGCGGCCTATTGCTGGGGAGGGAACACCTCGGGCCAGCTGGGCAACGGGACTACCGCCCCCCGCCAGTTTGCGCCCACCGCAGTCACGGGACCAGGCGGTGGCGCGGCGCTAACGTTTGCGCTCCCCTGAGTGGCCCATCGATCGCTGGCGTGCTGCGGAGCGCCTCGGGAAAACCCGAGGCGCTTTCGTTTGCGGCGGCTCACCCAGGCGGCGTGTCGGCGTTGCGCGGTGGATGCCGATATCAGAGATGCGAGGGAACCACTTCGGACCGGTTCACAATCCGATGTCAACAGAATGAAATATACTATGACTCGGCTACGCTCGACATTCAGCGCGGTTACGGTGGTCAGTGGTCGCTTTGACGGCCGCTCTGACCATCCGTATGTTGTGCCTCGACACCGGATTTCTCTTCCGCACCGGCCGGGTGGCAAGAAACCGTGGACGCGCCGATCACCCAACTCATCCAGACCGCTGATGCAGGCGACGGAGCGGCGGCGAGCAAGTTGTTCGCCGCCCTCTATCGCGAGCTCCACGCTATTGCCGAGCGGGAACTCCGGCGGGGCGGCTCCGAGCTTTCCTTGGGTACTACCACCCTGCTGCACGAGACCTACCTCAACATCGCGAACCGGGAAGGCATGCGCTTCCCCGACCGGGCACGCTTTCTGGCTTATGCCTCCCGGGCGATGCGCGGT
>Ga0114129_10001849_pt1 | contig 28827 bp, 25 predicted proteins | sample RhiMetdeltSRZDD1_FD_80071 | JGI IMG/M metagenome (GOLD analysis project Ga0114129, IMG submission 80071) | Populus rhizosphere microbial communities from Tennessee, USA - Rhizosphere MetaG P. deltoides SRZDD1 (version 2) (version 2) | ecosystem: Host-associated > Plants > Roots > Rhizosphere >... | reverse complement strand
CAAAATGTGGCCGATAACATGGGTGCACGCCGTGTTGGTGCCGATCGCGAATTCGCCGACGCGGTTGCTGTTTTCGTCGGTGCTGGTGTAGGCGCGAAATTCATCGCGCAAATCCTTGTTCTCCGACGTTAACGAGCGGATCCGATTATTTTCAACCTCAATAGTGAGCGGGCTGGATTCGAGATCGCCAAAGCGCTCGCAAAGATAATCGCCCACTACGCCGTCAACGACGAATACGCCGTTCGTGTTCATCGGCGCGGTGAAAATTTCGCCACCGGGCAGGTTGCCCCATTTGTCGCGCGTGATGATCCCGCTCGTTTTGAGCCATCTCAATTTCGGAGAAAGTTCAGCTTCAAACTCCGTGCCGTGCGGCGTTTTGCAGATGATCCGTTCCGCTTTGCGGGCACGTTCGACGAGCCGCTCACTCAAGTCGTCCACTTTCATAAAATCGGCCCGCATGCCCTCGAGCATGATTTGTCGGTTAATGTTCACCATGTGGCCGTGCCGGATTCTGTGATTGTTTACGACGGTGGTCATTTGCGTCCGCGCAGAAAGCTCGCCCGGTTGCGTTTGGGCAGCGAAGATCGATACCTGCGAGCGTGCCAAATCATCCAGGATGATCTCCGGCATGTACTTCAACGGACGCCGCGCGTGATGTTCCAGCACAAACAAGCTGTAATCAGAGCCCACGCGTTCCACTTCCGTTTGAAGCGCCGCAGCGATCTCGCGCGTCGCGGTGTCCGTAATGATTGTAATCCGCTCCTGCGGTTTTAACTGAAGACAGACATTGATCGCATTTCGCGCGCCGGGAATTAACTCCGGATCGAATGGACTGAGATAGGCGCGGTCGGGCATATAAAAGTTTTCAGAATTACGCTGAAATGAGGAGCAGGCAAATCTTCTCTGGCGCCTCCCATCTTGGCGGCATCAGAGGGTCCTTACTCCTTCAATTACGATACACGTAGATAATGAGTTTTCGACGAAGAGAGTTTGTGACTTTATTGAAGGCACTTTACATGAAGATCGTAAAGCAAGGCTCTTCCCGGCGTTTTATGAAATCTCAACTTCAATCGCTGACTTACTTTGGCGCTGTGCTCGTAATTTTTGGAGTGTGGGCGACATCTGCTCTCGGCGATCAGAAAGAACAGTCTGTTTCATTTCAAGTGCAAAAGGCGGATGCCGTGAAAGCCGAGAAACTGGCCAACGACCTGGCGTCACTTTCGCTGAGAGTGAATCGGGAGGAAGCAAAGCTGCTGGCGGACTGCGCGTTCGCCACCGTGACCAAGCTTAGGCGGGAATACCGCATGTTTGGCACGCCGATTTTCAACAATTTCCTCATTTACCATGGCCTTAGGAAGCGCGGTTACTGCTACCAGTGGTCCGAGGATCTCCTCGTCGCTATCGATGCGTTGCGGCTTAAGAGCCTCGAACTGCACTGGGGCGAACACGATCCGAACACGTGGCGCGAAAACAATTGCATCGTCGTGACCGCCAAGGGCCAGCCATTCAAGCGAGGGATCATGCTCGAGTGTTGGCGGCATCTGGGACACCTTTACTTCGGTCCTGTTGCCTCCGATTGGGAGACGTACGTGGAAAACAGTGCGTATGCACGCCGCGTCCGCGACAGAGCCGCCGCCACGAATACTTCTCAACATAATCACCCTGTCGCTTTTCAGCGGAATGTTGTAGCGAAGGGTAAGACTGGGGACTAGAACCTGATTCTAGCGCGCACGGATACAAGTGACTACGAGTTGTAGAAATTTCTTGCGCGAGCGGCGAAGCGGCTACAAGGTCGCTGCGCGATGAGCACGTTCGCGCGTTCAACAAGTCACGGACGCACGTTTGTCGCGACATGCGTTGGCGCCGCGTTTCTCTGGGCGCTCGCGCTGAGTGTTTCACCGCAATTGCACCAGCGCGTCCACGCGGACGCGAATCGCGCCGAGCATACTTGCGCAGTTACGGCCATCGCTTCCGGCAGCTGTGATCATGCGGCGCAGCCCCCGCTTATCAGCGCTCCTGACTTTGTTTCTCAATCTGGGAGAGTTTCATCGCTCAACCCGGTTTGGGTTCAGCCGCTCTTCCTCAAGGCGCACGTCTTCGCGCACGCGCCGCCCGCCCTCGGTTAGCAGGCAACTGCGCCGCGTTCTCGCGGATCCCTAATCTCAGCCGAGTCACGGACAGTTGTAGCGACGGTCACCGCGGCGACCGCCGAAGCCAATCGAACATGCGTTCGCCGCGGCGAACGCCTATACAACCACCAATTTTGAAAAATCCATTTCTCGCAAATCTCAATGAAAAAAGTTTTAACTGCAGTAGTCATGCTGTTTTTTGGGGCGCGCGTTGTCATGGCGCAAAATCCTGCGCCAGCCAGCTCGAGCCCCACGCCATCCCCATCACCGGGCGTAGCTGAAGTAGAACGCGTCCTCGTCAGTGGCGGCGAGATTGAGCGCAGCGAGACCGATAAAGCTCAGTCAGTCACGATTCTTACTGAAGATAATCTGAAGTTGCAAACAGCCCCGACGCTAGGCGACACGCTGGCGACACAACCCGGCGTCGGCGGAAGCGATTTCACTGCCGGGGCAAGTCGCCCGGTCATTCGCGGCCAGGCAGATAATCGCGTCCGCGTTCTCAATAACGGTACGGAAGTTTTCGACGTCTCGAATCTGAGTCCTGATCACGCCCCTAGCGTCAGCACGTTGCTTAGCCAAAGCATTGAGGTTGTGCGCGGTCCGGCAACGATCCTGTATGGCTCGGGCGCCATTGGTGGCGTGGTGAACGTGACCGATAATCTCATCCCGGTGGAGCAACCGGCTGAGCGACTCAGCGGCGAAGTCGACGGGCGTTTCGACAGCGTCGACCTTGAACGCAGCGGGGCCATGGCTCTCACGCTTTCGCCTTTCCAGCATTTCGTTGTCCATGCCGAAGGATCGATCCTGCGCACGGACGACCGGAGCATTCCCGGTTTCGCGCTGGATCAGCGCATCCGCGCAGAGCTTACACCGGAACAGCGGCACGATAACGGATTTGGTGGCAATCCGTTCGGCACTGTGCCGAACACGATGGTTGAAACGAAAGACTTCGGCGTTGGGGCATCTTACGTGTGGGACAAAGGCTATTTTGGCGCGTCATACAGTCGGTTTCTTTCCTACTACGGTGTCCCGGATGATCCGGAGGTGGATGAGCCGGGGGTGCCTCCTGCGCGCGTGCATCTGAATGTGCGCAAGGACCAATACAATGTTCGCAGCTCGATCGTCGACCCGTTCCCGTGGTTTTCGGTCGCGAATCTGAAGTTTGTTTATACCGATTACAAACACGACGAGCTCGACAACAACAAAGTCGGCGCAACGTTCAAGACGAATGGTGTCGATTCGCGCATCGAACTCGTGCACAAGCCGATCGGCCCGTTCGAAGGTTCGATCGGTTCGCAGGTTTTCTACAAAGAGCTCTCGGTGCTGGGCGAGGCAGCTTTCTTGCAACCGACTACGACGTTGTCGGTCGCTGGTTTCATTTTTGAAGAAGTAAAATTAGCTCCCGTACGCCTTCAATTCGGTGCGCGCGTCGAGTACGACGCGATCAACATCGACTCAAGCGATCCCGAGTTGACTTCGCTGACTTCGCCGAGCCAAAAGGATCAGGAGTTCTTGCCCATTAGCGGCGCCGCCGGGGCGATTTACGATTTCGCCAAGGACTGGCAACTCGCACTTAATCTTGCGTATTCACAACGCGCGCCGACGGCGGAGGAACTTTTCGCGCGCGGTCCCCACGACGCCACATTTCAATTCATCATCGGCGATCCCAATCTCGACGTGGAAATCAACCGCACTGTAGATCTTAGCCTTCGCAGGACTGCTGGCCGCGTGACGGGCTTCATCAGCGGTTTTTACACGAGCTACGATGGATTCATTGACTTCAACCCAACTGGTCAGTTTGAAGAGGGATTGCAGGTTTTCGTTTACACGCCGAAAAACGCGACATTCTACGGCGGCGAAGGTCGCGTTGATTTTCACCTGCTCCCCTTGGAACTGACAAGGTCAAGCGAGGCGCCCGATGCAAAGTCGGTTAAAAACGTGATCATGGGAGGGCAAGAAACCACGCAGAAAAATCCTAACGACCTTTATCTGCGGCTACAGGCCGACTACGTTCACGCTGAAGACAGCAGCGGCGAGCCGCTCCCGCGCATTACGCCGTTCCGATATGGCATCTCACTCAATTATGAAAGCGAACACTGGCTTGCCAGCATCGAAGGTTGGCGAGTGGACGCTCAGAATCGGGTCGCCGAATTTGAAACACCCACCCCTGGCTACACGTTTTTGAACGCAAGCATCGGGTACAAGTTCCAGTGGGGACGCACGTACAATTACGTTTTTGCGCGCGGCACGAACCTATTGGATGCAGAAGGGCGCGATCATCTTTCATTCCTTAAGGAAGTGCTGCCCTTGCCGGGTCGTGGCGTGGTTGTCGGACTGCGCACGACATTTTGACCTGTGTTGGCACGCGTGTCGCCCGCGTTCGAATGAAATAGCACCGACAGGACTGCCGCTACAGAAACTTGTTGGCATGCACAACGAATACTTATCTAATTCTCATTAGGTCTATGCGATAATCTGAACCGACATGCATCGCACAGATCACTCCCGTTTCAGGAAGAGACACGACTTCGTTCCGGATTTTTCACATGCGGAACGACGCACTCGCATTGTGATCGGTGTCACCGCCGCGATGATGGTCGTCGAAATCGCGGCTGGGTTGATGTCCCACTCGATGGCGTTGCTGGCCGACGGCTGGCACATGAGCACGCATGTCCTTGCATTTCTGATCACAGCCGCCGCGTACTATTTCGCGAGGACTCAAGCGGGCAATACGCGATTCAGTTTCGGGACAGGGAAGATTGGTGTGTTAGGCGGGTTCACCAGCGCTGTGGTGCTCTCTATCGTGGCGCTCTTAATGGCCGGTGAATCTGTGCACCGGCTGTTTGAACCATTGGAAATTCATTTTAACGAGGCGATCGGCATCGCTTGCCTCGGATTACTGGTAAACCTCGGATGCGCCGTGTTGCTCGCAGATCGCCATCACGAACATGGCGGCAGCTCGCATCATGAAGACCTGAATCTGCGCGCGGCGTATCTGCATGTGCTGGCCGATGCGTTTACTTCGGTCCTGGCGATTACAGCGTTAACCGGAGGGAAATTCTTTGGCTGGGCGTGGCTCGATCCAGTCGTGGGAATTGTTGGGAGCGGCGTCGTGTTTTCGTGGGCTTACGCGCTGTTGCGCGATACCAGCGGTATCCTGCTTGATTGCACCCCGGCGGCTTCCGATTTGCCCGCTGAAATTCGTCGCGCGGTGGAGAGCGACGGCGATTCGGTCGTGACCGATCTGCATGTCTGGCAGGTCGGCATCGGAAAATATGCGGCAATGATCTCAGTGGTGGCCCACGAGCCAAAGAGCTGCGAGTCCTATCGGGCGTTGTTGCGTGGACATCACGAACTGGTTCACATCACGATCGAGACGCAACATTGCCGCGAAGATCACGAATCGGTCGCGAGTTCCTGAATGTTTACCGCACTCTGGCAGGTCGTCGCGGCTTATGTCTTCGCCCTTGTCGGAGGAACGATCAGTACCTCGTTGCATCTCGAGCACAAGCCGCTTTGCGCGTTGATCAGTTTCGCCGCCGGGACGCTACTGGGCGTAACGTTGTTCGCAATTTTGCCCGAAGGTTTGAGTTACAGCGGCGCGTGGCCGGTCATTGGAGCAGCGGCCACCGGATACCTGTTGTTCTATCTCATCAGTAAACACGTCCATCATGTTTGCCCCGCCTGCGCTGCCAGCCATTTCGATGCGGACGCAACGCGGCATTTCAGTGAGATCGCCACTGCGTTGATTGTTGCGTTGGCGATTCACAGCACGACCGACGGCCTTGCATTGGGGATTCAACAGGAAGCGCCTTCACTCGACTCGACAAAGTGGTCGCTCTTCTCCGCTCTCTGCATTCACAAGGTTCCCGAAGGTCTCGCGCTTGGGAGTCTTTTGATCGGGGCAGGATTCCGACGCGGGGCCGCGCTGGGGTGGGTCGCAGCCGTGGAAGCAACGACGCTTTTGGGCGGAGCGGTCGGTATACTTTGGCTGGGGAAAGTTTCGAGTTTCTGGATCGGCTTAATCATGGCACACGTGGGCGGCGGATTTCTTTATCTGGCCACGCACGCAGTTCTCGGAGAAATGCTCAAGCACGGCAAAAAACTTGTGCTGACAAGTTTTTCCATTGGAGTGGCCTTGATCGCGGTTCTGAATATCGGATTGCGAGTGATTGGATAGAACTCGCCGAAGTTATGGAGGCGCTTGTGCCACGCGCCTGATATTTTAGTTTCAGCGGGCGCCGCGGCGACCGCGGCTACAACATGCATTCTTTTCGTTATCGTGACGGGCATCTCTACTGCGAAGATGTCGATCTTGCCCGCGTTGCAGAGGAACTCGGGACGCCGACTTACGTTTACAGCGCGGGAACAATTCTCGATCACTACGCGCGTTTGGATACTGCGCTGCAGTCTCTGGATCACCTGATCTGTTACGCGGTCAAAGCAAATTCAAATCGCGCAATCCTGAAATTGCTCGCCGGCGCGGGCGCAAGTTTTGATATTGTTTCGGGCGGCGAACTCTATCGTGTGCTGGCTGCGGGTGGCGATCCCGCCAAATGCACTTTCGCGGGCGTCGGCAAATCGCGAGAGGAAATCGAATACGCGCTTGAGCAGCGCGTTTACAGCTTCAATGTCGAGAGTGAAGCGGAACTGGAACACATTGATCGCATCGCAGGCCTGAGACAAACGCGCGCGCCGATTGCGTTGCGCGTGAATCCCGATGTCGATCCGCACACGCACCAGTACATCTCAACCGGTTCGCACGAAAATAAGTTCGGTATCGCGTTGGATCGCATCCGCGCGATTTACGAACAAGCCGCCAAAATGCGCAACGTTGAGATTGTTGGCGTGCAAATGCATATCGGCTCGCAAATTGCAGAGGCGACGCCTTTCGCGAGCGCGATCGCGAAAGTGGTGCCACTCGTGCGCGAATTGAAAACAAAATACGGAATCAAATTCCTCAGTATTGGCGGTGGCATGGGCATTGTCTATCGCCGCGCGCTCGAGAGCGGATCGGGTAAGTGGTGGCACGACCATGGCGGCGAATCGTTTGTGTTTAGCGTCCGCGATTATGCTGAGGCGATTGTTCCACCGCTCCGCGACCTTGGCGTGCGCATCCTGGTCGAGCCCGGACGTTTTCTTTTGGGGAACGCCGGTGTTTTGCTCACACGCGTTCGTTACATCAAACAAACCGGGAGCAAGCGATTTGCGATTGTCGATGCGGGCATGAACGATCTGATTCGGCCGGCGCTTTATCAGAGCTACCACGAAATCGTGCCAGTTTGCAGGGCATCCACTGCGGCGGACGCGAGCACCGAGAAAATCGATATTGTCGGGCCGGTGTGCGAGTCGGGCGATTTCTTTGCGCTAGATCGGGAGATGCCGGAGATCCATGAAGGCGATCTGCTCGCCATCATGAGCGCCGGCGCGTACGGCCTTGTGATGGCGTCCAATTACAACTCGCGTCCGTTGTCCGCGGAAGCGCTGGTTCGGGACGACAAGTTTGCGCTGATTCGAAAACGGCAAACGTGGGAAGACCTGGTGCTCGGAGAGATCGACCCCAATTGGTAGGGACGAACCGCCGGAGGCCGTCCGCGAATGACCGCTGGGCATCGGCGCGCTCGGCGAGCCCGCCCTGCCACTTGCAGAAATTGCCACTCGCGTAAATAGTCCTGTTCGCATTGTAATGAAACGCCTCTTGCTCGTTTGTTCCTTGTCGCTGTTCGCCTTGGCTGCGCATGCAGCGTCACCGACGTCCGGTGAGTACATTCTGCTCGTCGGCGGCCCCTCCATGTATCAGTGGGAAAAGTACAAGACTTATCCGCATGATCATTGGTGGGCGAACTTTATTCGGGCTGCGCGCCTGCGCACCGAACAACTGCGGGCGCAGCTAGGGCCGGATGCTAAGATCACGTGGCTTGTTTACAGACAGGGTTACGAGGACCGCGCAAAACAGGAAAAGCAGGATCTAATCAGTCTGATTGGGACGGTGCGCGATAAATTTAATATCAACCTCGTCTGGTTTGGTCCCGGCTCCGCCGTGATCAACTATCTAAACAACGGTGAACCGCGAGATCAGGTAAAGGTCATCGGCTTTGAATATTTCGGTCACTCCAACCGAGCGTGTTTCATGTTTGATTACAGCAATAACATCGACAGCGCTTGCAAATCCTGGCTACACGACAGCGAGCTGACAAAGATCAATCGCCGTGTTTTTGCTCGGCACGCCTTCGTCAAAAGCTGGGGCTGTCACACCGGTGAGGAAATGTCGAAGAAGTGGTACGCCGCAACCGGCGTTCGCATGATCGGCGCCGTCGGCAAGACGCAATACATGATGGAAGAATTGCCCGTCCTCGTTTCCCAGTCAGACAAGTGGACTGACTAACTTTCGGATTTCGGATTTCGGATTTCAGATTTAACGTCGCGGGCACGCGATGAAGTTTCGGGAACTCGAAGACCTCTACCAGCAGCCACTGTTTGACCTTATTTCGCAAAGCCGCGCTGTTCATCTCCAGCATTGGCGCGGCGAAGAAGTGCAGCGGTGCAGTTTGCTTAGCATCAAGACCGGTGGTTGCAGTGAAGACTGTTCTTATTGCGCCCAGTCGGCTCATTATTCGACTGGCGTAGAGCGCGAAGAATTGTTGTCGCTCGAAAATGTCATGACTGCTGCACGGCGTGCGCGGTCACAAGGCGCAACACGGTTTTGCATGGGTGCGGCCTGGCGCGGCGTGCGCGATGGCTCTGAAAAGTTTGAGCGCGTGCTCGAGATTGTCCGGGAAGTGAGCCAGCTCGGGATGGAGGTATGCGTCACGCTTGGAGAAATCGGTTCCGTCGAAGCGCACAAACTTAAGGCCGCCGGAGTTACGGCCTACAATCACAACCTCGATACCTCTCCCGAGTTCTATCCGGAAATTGTGCGCACGCATACATTTCAGGACCGGCTCGATACTATCGCCGCGGTGCAGGAAAGCGGCATGTCGGTTTGTTGCGGCGGCATCATCGGCATGGGAGAAACAGAGACCGACCGGTTGCGAATGCTCGACGTACTGAGCAACTTCGATCCGCCTCCAGAAAGCGTGCCGATCAATTGTTTAATGCCGATGCCCGGCACGCCGTTGGCGGACCAACCACCCGTAGACATCTTTGAACTGGTTCGCTTGATCGCTGTAACACGAATCGCGCTGCCGAAGGCGCGAGTTCGCCTGGCGGCGGGCCGCACGCGTCTCTCACGCGAAGGTCAGGCACTCTGTTTTTTCGCAGGCGCAAATTCGATTTTTTACGGCAACAAACTTCTCACGGCGAAAAATCCAGCAGCGGATGTGGATGTTGCTCTGTTGCGCGAACTCGGACTGCAGATTAAGGCGAAGTAATCGCGCCACGACCGGCCACAGGCCGGTGGCTACACCTTTCGCCTGCAAGATTTGGGTCGACATCGGTCCGCCGTTTTGCGATGAACGCCTCGGGCGTGGCGGGACTCAACAACAACCTCAACCGAAAGAAATTATGGACTGGAAAAAATTCCTTATCGCATTCGTTGCGGCGTTTGGTTTCATTTTCGTGTTTGGATTCCTCTGGCACGGGATGCTTATGCATGGCGCGTATAGTGAAGTGCCTGCGCTTTGGCGGCCCGAAGCAGAGCATGGCAAGTATTTCACGTGGCTCGTTTTCGGACACATTCTAATGGCGTTCTTTCTCACGCTGCTTTGTGTGAAGTTTGTCCCCGGAGGCGGCGCGGGTCCATGCGCTCGCCTGGGCATTTTGCTGGCGCTTATTTATATCGGAGTCGATTTCATTTTCTATGCAGTGCAGCCTCTGACGATGAAAATTCTCGGTGGCTTTGTTGTTGGCGACTTGATCATGTTCGCCGTTGCCAGCGCAATCATTGGCGCGATCTATAAGTCCAGCTCACCTGCTGCAGCCTAGATTCTAGATTCTAAATTCATGAAACGATTCATCTTCGCGTTCATTGCTGCATTTATCTTCATCTTCTTGTGGGGTTGGTTCTATAACGGCGTGCTGCTGAAAGATGTTTTCGCTGAAGCGCAAAGTCTCTTTCGGCCCCGTGAAGAAATGATGGGGCTGTTTCACTGGATCATTATTGGTCAAGCAGGTTTGGCGCTTTCTTTTGTCATGATTTACGCCAGCGGTTTCGCCGGAGGCGGAATTGCATCAGGCGTTCATCTCGGGATCATGTTGGAGATCCTGGCGGTTAGTGCGCGTTGCGCGTTTTATGCGACGCAACCATTTCCTGCAAAGCTTCTCGTGCTAACAAGCATCGGCGGCTTCATCGAGATGATCGTGACCGGCGTCATCGTTGGTGCGATTTACAACCCCGCGGCTGCGCAAGCGTCGTAGTTTGGTTGCAGCGCGCCCGGCGGTCGCGCCCTAGCATTCGGCATTGAACGTTTGGGCGCCTGTCACGCCGTAGTCTTGCTAAGGCGGATTAGACGTTGGACGTTGGCGTCCATGGAAAAACCTTCGCAAACTCCAGCAGATCTCGGCTATCGGATGCCCGCGGAATGGGAACCGCACGTCGCGACCTGGCTTTCATGGCCTCGGCGCGAAGGGATCAGTTTCCCGGATTCATTCGATCGCGTCATGCCCACATTGCGAGCAATGGTCGGGGCTCTGATCGAATCGGAGCAAGTTTGCATTAACATCTCTAACGGCGCGCACGAAGCCGAAGTGCGTGAGGTGCTACGAGGACTGCCGATGGAACGAATCTCGTTTTACTTAGTCCCTACAAACGAGCCCTGGTGCCGCGATCATGGGCCGATATTTCTCACGCGTGATGAGCGTTGGAGCCGGCTCGCCCCCGAGCCGGGGGATGGTGTGCGGCGCGAGGGCGCGCCAGCTCCAGTCGCCATCCTAGATTGGAATTACAACGCGTGGGGGAACAAATATCCGCCGTTTGATTTGGATGAAGTGGCGCCAACGCGGGTGGCGGAGATTCTCGAAGTGCCGGTGTTTTATCCCGGTATGATTTTGGAAGGCGGCGCGATTGATGTGAACGGCGCGGGCGCGCTGCTTACAACCGAGTCATGTCTGTTAAATAAGAATCGGAATCCAAATCTGTCGCGCGATGAGATTGAACAACGCCTGCGAGATTACCTTGGGGTCCGCGAAATTCTCTGGCTGGGTGACGGCATCGCCGGCGACGATACCGATGGTCACATCGACGATCTCGCCCGGTTTGTCTCTGAATCGACGATTGTGACCGCGGTAGAGGAAAATCGTGATGACGAAAATTACGAGCCACTCCGCAAAAACCTCGCACGCCTGCAGACGGTTAAAATAGGCGGGCGTGCAATTGAGGTCATTACACTTCCGATGCCGAAGAAGATCATTCGCGAAGGATTACGGCTGCCGGCTACGTATGCGAACTTCTACATCGCAAACACCTGCGTGCTTGTGCCAACATTTTCCGATCCATCTGATGAAGCTGCGTTGTCTATCCTACGGAGGTGTTTTCCTAATCGTCGCGTTGTAGGGATCGATTGTCGCGAGCTGATTTGGGGGCTCGGCGCATTTCATTGCCTGACCCAACAGCAGCCAGCTACGTGATTCCTGTAGCGGCGCTGTATAAGCGCTGGACGAATATTTCGGTGATCATAGACCACCGCTACAGCGTTAGTCTGCCGTCGCTCCCGGTTTGTATCCGCTGTTTAAGATTGCATCGTGAAGATCGGGCGGATGCGTCTTGCGCGGGTCAAACGTCACGATGACGCGCTCATGCTCTAGATCGGCCTTTACGTCCTTCACTCCAGCAATTTTCTTCAGCACCGACCCGAGCTTGCGCACGCATTCATCGCAATCTTCGCCTTCGGTCGCAATTTCGATCGTTTCCAGGATCGCGTGATCGGCGCGTTCATGGAAAAACGGATCGGCTGGATCGGGGTCGTTCGGTCTTGCAGGGTCCATCGCTTTTGCTTTTTCTTTAACTAACGTGCGTCGATGGTGCCCCGGTCGCTTCTCACGAATCTCGCTAACGCCTGGCTACGCCTGTTTAGGTCCGTCCCCCGGTCTAAAGCCCGGTGTTATTGAGATTCTTCACCTTTTCCTTCGACGCCACTTCGCGCACTATGGGCTCGAGCACCTGCCAGACGGTTTCGGCAAGAATTTTCTGGCCGGCTGCATTTGGATGAATTCCGTCGGAGACGTTCAATGACGGGTCGCCTGCCACGCCTTGCAAGAGGTATGGCACGAGGGCAGCCTTATTTTTGGCAGCGAGCTCAGAAAACATCCTGCCAAACGCGGAAACATAATCGTCGCTCGTATGATTGGGCAGTTGCATTCCTGCGATCACAAGGCGCACACCTGGATTTCGCGCTTTCGCCTTATCGATAATTTGCTGAAGATTGTTTTGGATTTGATCAACGGGCACTCCTCGAAAGGCATCGTTAATTCCGAGTTCCAGAATGAAGATGTCGATCCTGCGTTTTAGGTGCCCCGGGAGCCGTTGCAGGCCGCCTTCCGTGGTGCCGCCGGCTGCGCTGGCGTTCGTGACCTGAAAATTCAGGCGTGCTGCGCGCAACTTCTTGGCCAGCAACATTGGGTAGGCTTCACTTGGCGCGAGTCCGAAACCCTGGGAGAGACTGTCGCCCAAGACGAGAATCGTTTTCTCGGAGGCGCCATGGACCGCTTCAACAGAGAAGATCAACCAAGTAAAGCAAAGCAATGCAACGCAAGTTCTCACAATGAAACGCTGAACGCTTTAATTGCAGCCCTCAACTCCAAAAGCTTTTCGTTGTTGGACGTTGAAGTTTTTCCGCGTAACGGTTAAGTCTTCAACCTTTTAACGGTTTAACTTTTCCTTATGGCCAACTACGCAATTAACGGTTTCGGGCGCATTGGACGCAACGTCCTTCGCGCCATGACGCAAAAACAAGTCCAGCAGGTCCTCGCCATCAATGATCTCACCGACACCCATACCCTTGCTCATCTGCTCAAATGGGATTCGGTGCATGGCAAATTCGACGGCGAAATAGGTTACGACGACGAAAACATCATCGTGCGGGGACACAAAATCAGGATCCTGAAGGACCGCGATCCGGCGAACCTGCCTTGGAAAAAACTGGACATTGATGTTGTGCTGGAATCGACCGGGTTCTTCACCAGCCGCGACAAAGCCGAACTGCATTTAAAAGCAGGCGCCAAACGAGTGCTGATCAGTGCACCAGCAAAAAATCCCGACGTCACGATTTGTATCGGTGTGAACGACGACGCTTACGACCCCGCGAAGGACAAGATTGTGTCCAACGCGAGCTGCACCACGAATTGTCTGGCACCGATGGCGAAGGTTTTGCACGACAAATTCGGAATCGCGCATGGATTCATGAGCACCATACACAGTTACACCAACGACCAGCGCATCCTCGATTTTCCGCATGACGATTTGAGACGGGCGCGAGCGGCAGCGATCAGCATCATCCCTTCGACTACGGGCGCAGCCAAGGCAATCGGTGAAGTCATTCCGGAATTGAAAGGGAAGCTGAATGGCGGCGCGTTTCGTGTGCCGACCCCGGACGGTTCGGTGACCGATTTCACCGCTGTGCTGGAGAAAGATGCGACCGTGGATGCGATCAATGCGGCATTCAAAGAAGCTGCGTCTGCCAAAAGCTACAAAGGCGTGCTCGAATACAGCGATGAACCGCTCGTTTCACAAGATATCGTGGGTAACCCACACTCCTGTATTTTCGACAGCAAGTTGACGCTTACGCTTGGGAACCGTTTCCTAAAAGTGGTCGGCTGGTACGACAACGAATGGGGCTACAGCAATCGCTGCGTAGAATTGATGGAAATGTTGGGGAAATAGGCGTCCGTAATCCTTCTCGCGCTCCTGCTCGTAATCGTTTTCAATTAGGAAATGACGAAGCTTTCACTTCGTGATCTCGACGTGCGCGGAAAACGCGTGCTGGTGCGGGTGGATTTCAATGTGCCAACAGAAGTCCGTGGCAACAAGATTCGTATCACGGACGATACGCGGATTCGCGAAAGTTTGCCCACGATCAACTACCTCAGGGACCACGGTGCGAAAACAATTTTGATGTCGCACTTTGGCCGGCCCAAGGGAAAGCCGGTTGAAAAATATTCGCTTCGTCCAATCGGAGATTATTTGCACTCGCTCATCCATCAGCCCGTCATTTTCAGCCACGACACGATTGGTGAGGTGCCGCAAAAAATTATCGAGCATATGCAGGATGGCGACGTTGCGCTTCTGGAGAACGTAAGGTTCCAGCCCGGTGAAGAAGCGAATGATCCGAGTTTTGCCAAAGCGCTCGGGAATCTCGGCGATATTTACGTCAACGACGCGTTTGGCGCCGCCCATCGCGCGCATGCGTCCACCGTGGGAATCGCAAAATTCGTTGATAAATCAGCAATGGGTTTCCTCATGGAGAAAGAATTGAAGCACCTGCGTGATGGCCTTGAGAATCCTGCGAAACCTTTCGTTGTCATTTTGGGCGGCTCGAAGGTCTCCGATAAAATTGGGGTCTTGAAAGCGCTAATGGAAAAGGCCGACGTTATCCTGATTGGCGGAGCAATGGCGAATACGTTTCTGAAGGCCGAAGGAGTTCCGGTCGGCGCAAGTAAGGTCGAATCGGACAAACTTGATCTTGCGCGCGAACTTCTCGAAATCGCAAAGAAACGCGGCGTGAAATTCTTGCTTCCGATTGACGCAGTAGAAACAGATGAAATTCGGCCTGGCGCAGACGTGCGAAACACAAGCCGGCTCTCTCGAGAGCATGGGATCAGTGACGGATGGCAGGCGGTCGATATTGGCGCTGCGACGATCGCGCTTTACCAGGAGGAGATTGCCAAGGCCGAAACGATTCTGTGGAACGGACCGCTCGGCGTTTTTGAGATTCCCGAGTTCGGCGAGGGGACAATGGCAATCGCAGAAGCGCTTGCGCAATCGGGCGCAACGACGATCATCGGCGGCGGCGATTCTGTGACCGCGGTGAAACAAGCCGGGCTCGCCGGCAAAATGACATTCATCTCTACCGGTGGCGGCGCGTCGCTTGAACTGCTGGAGGGCAAGGAATTGCCGGGTGTGGCTGCGTTAAGCGATAAGAAGTAATTGTGCCAGTTCGCGAGGTCGTTTCGCAGATTCCCGCTGAGCCTCCACCGCCACATCAAGCGACCGGCCGCAATACTCTCATTCGCGGAGTGACCAATTCGGTCATCGGCGTAGCCGCATTCCTTATAACTTGCATCGGTCTCCGCGCGCTCCTGCCGTTTCCAGAAATCGACGGTGGGGTCTCGCAGAAATTCCGATTCTTCGCTGCGCACAAGGACGAATTTGACACACTCTTTATTGGATCGAGCCGCGTCTACTTTCAGATCTCACCCGCTGTTTTTGATCGTGTTACGCGCGAGAGCGGGCTGCCGACGCGCAGCTTCAACTTCGGCATCGGTGGCATGTATTTGCCGGAAACCGCTTATCTGCTTGAGCAGATCTTGAATCTGAAGCCGCGCAACTTGAAATGGGTCTTCATTGAATACGATGACCTTCAAACGAAGTGGTCCCCCGAGAACCAGACCAGCCGTCGCGCACTCTACTGGGCCGACTGGAAGCGCGTGTCGCTACTTTGGCGAAAGCTTACCGATGCCGGCACAGGCGCGTTTTGGCGGCCGAATCCTGAAAAACTTCGCGAAATCGTTTTGCGTCACGGGGACGAGGAAAATACGCGCAGCCTCCTGACGTTCTATGTGACGCAGTTTGAAAGAAATTATACGAACGTCTCAAGAGGGGCTGATGTCCTGAACCATTTCTCAAGTCGCGACACGAAGGAGCGTCGAGCGCGTTACCTTGGTGCAGGCGACGATGGTTACGTGCCTAGAGCAGGCGGAATGTCGCCCAGTCAGGCCGCAGCTTATGAACGTGCGCTTGCGAGTGCGATGGCACAGACCGACTCGCGCCCTCCTTCACCGTACACAGCACACGCTTATCGGCAGTGCGCGCAAGAAGTCAGAAGTATCGGAGCTGCGCCGATCTTCTTAATTACGCCAAGCACAACGGAAATTAACTTCGCCGCCCAAGGGACCGGGCTGACAGGCGTTGTGATGGCTTTCAATAATCCTCGAGCTTATCCGAATCTGTTTAGCAGTAGCGTACGTCGCGATGGGCAACATCTGACCAAAGTGGGAGCGGAAGAATTCACACGGATCGTGGCAACGAATTTTGTCGAGCTTGTGCGAGCAGGAGACATCAAGTGACCAACAACCAATGACTGGCGATCTAACGCCTATTCTCATTTCGAATGTCTTTCGTTGAATTTCGCTTCCTCTGGTTTTTTCTGCTTGTGTTCATCGTCTACTGGGCGATGCGCAACAATGCAGCGCGAAAGGTGTGGCTTCTCGTCTGCAGCTATGCTTTTTACGCGGCCTGGAATTGGAAATTCACATTCCTGGTCCTCGGATCAACGACGGTAGATTACATCGTCGGACAAATGCTCGGACGGACTGAACGTCCAGCGTGGCGGCGCTTCTGGATCGCCGCCAGCGTTTGTGTCAATCTCGGCGTCCTCGCTTTTTTCAAATACTTCAACTTTTTTGTCACGTCGGCGTCCGAGTTTCTGGCGTGGGTCGGGTTACCAGCGAGCGTAAACACGCTCAACATTATTCTGCCGGTCGGTATCAGCTTCTACACATTTCATTCGATGAGCTACACGATCGATGTGTACCGTCGAAAGCAGCCTCCCATTGCAAATTTCGTCGATCTCGCGCTATTCGTCAGTTTTTTCCCACCGCTGGTCGCGGGACCGATTGTCCGAGCAGTGTATTTTTTGCCACAACTGGCTTCGACCAAGAAGTTTTCCAATGTCGATGTGCGTGGCGCGGTGATGTTATTCCTGGCGGGATTCATCAAAAAGGCGTGCATCGCAGATGGAGTTGCACCAACTGTAGACCGCTACTTCGCACATCCGGAAAACTTCACGGTAGCGAGCGCGTGGATTGGCGTGCTGTTCTACGCAATCCAGATTTACTGCGATTTTTCCGGCTACACAGACATGGCGATCGCGGCCGCCCGAATGCTGGGATATCAATTACCGAACAACTTCCAGTTTCCATACTTTGCCCGGAATGTCTCTGATTTCTGGCGCCGCTGGCACATCAGTCTCTCCAGCTGGCTGCGCGATTACCTCTACATTCCACTTGGGGGAAATCGCGGCTCGCGCGGATTTGCATATCGGAATGTCATGATCACGATGCTGCTCGGGGGCCTGTGGCACGGAGCTGCATGGACGTTCGTTATCTGGGGCGGGTTGCACGGAACCGCGCTCCTCATTCATCGCGAGTGGACGCGCCTTGCCGAGGGACTCCAGTGGGCCGCGCGGACGATGCGCTGGCTCGCTTGGCCGATTACCATCTATGCGGTGTGTATTGCCTGGATCTTTTTCCGTGCGCAAGACCTCAAGAGTGCCGGAACAATACTAAAGCAGTTCGCTCTGTTTCACGGCGGTGGTAACGAACATTTCCACCGATGGTTCCTCCTGCTGATTGTGGCGCTTCTCTTAATCCATTGGCTCAATTCTCGCCGATGGTTTGCGGAATCATGGCGACAATGGCCTGCCCCGGTCTTCGCAGCGGCTTATGGTTGCACTTTTGCGGTCGTCCTCTTATTTGTTCCGCCGCACTACACACCCTTCATATATTTTCAGTTCTGAGCCTGTAGTCAGGAACCAAAATCACATGAGAAAGAAAATCGTCGCCGCTAATTGGAAAATGAATATGACCCAGGCCGAGTCGGCGCGATTTGTCGAGTCGATGCTGCTGGACCTCGGTGAGATCACCGATGTGGAAGTCGTGATCGTGCCGCCCTTCACCGCGATTGCAAAAGTGATGGAATCGCTTGGCAAGGCCCAGAACATCAAAGTTGGAGCGCAAAACATGTATTGGGAAAAGCGGGGAGCATTTACAGGCGAAATCAGCGCCGCGCTGCTGCGCGACTTATTTGTGCATTACGTCGTGCTCGGGCACAGCGAACGCCGCACGTTGTTTGGTGAGACTGATGAAATCGTGAATCACAAGGTGCGCGCCGCGCATGAAGCGTCGCTGCGTCCAATCGTTTGTGTCGGGGAAACGCTTGACCAACGCGACAGAGGGAACGTCGAAAAAATACTCTCGATCCAATTGCGTGGGAGCCTCGCTGGTTTGAGTCCAAAGGAATTGCAGGAAACGGTGATTGCATATGAGCCGGTCTGGGCCATTGGCACGGGCCGTAACGCAACGCCGGCTCAGGCACAAGAAGCCCACGCATTCATTCGCCACAGTTTGCAAAAAATGGCTGACGACGCGACGGCCGAGCGTGTACGGATTCAGTACGGTGGTAGCGTGAAGCCAGAGAACGCCCACGAACTAATGAGCCAGCCGGATATCGACGGCGCTCTTGTCGGCGGCGCCAGCCTTGACCCGCGCAGCTTTGTTCAAATCGTCAAAGCCGCGCGCGATAAGTGAGCAACGACTACTGGCCGCGGCTAATGGGATCTACGCCAGCAAAAGTCAGGAAGTCGATCATTCGAAAGCTTTGTGGTGTGCCGTCGTGCGTAGGCAGTGTTGGTAACCAATCGGGTTGCACGCTAAGGTAAGAGTCAGGATCTAACTGCAGTAACCCGACAAAAACTTCGGCAACAATTCGTGCTCCCACAGGTCCTAGACGAAGACCGTCTTCTCTAAGCTCAGCTTCTTTCAGGATGTAGTAGAAAAGCGGTGTCGAATCGACAAACGAAGAACGGATCGGCTGCAACTCAGCTAGCTCGGTGTTACTGAGTTCCGGGATGCCCATTTCGCGCGCGATGCGCTGGCCAGACGGTAGCGACCATGTCAGGCATCTCAACAAATTACGCTGCATCAGCGAGTCCGGCGGCATGCCATTGAAAATCGTCCCCAGAGGAAGGTGAAAGAGTGGCGTCGAAACTATGGTGTCGATTCTTTTGTTTGGACGTACGTCGCCGGTGTAGGCGCCGCCGAAGTCGAAGAAGGTTTGCCACCCGACAAAACGCCTTGCGGCTCTGGCGCCGCCGCGCAAGTCCACCGGGTCAGGGCTACCTTCCCCTGCCGGATCGAAAATCATGCCGAAAAATGGCTGTCCGTTATCGCCATGTAGGTTCCCGCGGTATGATGGCCGCACCATGCTGTGCCCGAACCGATAGGTAATCTGGAACTCAACTGGAATAAACGCGTGGTCGTGTAACGGATTATAGAAGTGGCGTCCATTCGTTAGAACATCATCTATCACCGACTGCGGGAGAACATGTGGCAGGAACTCGTGGACGATCATCCATTCGTAATGCCACACAGTCAGTCGATGGGCTTGGAAGTAGGCTTGTACGTCGGTGATCGAGGGATCCTGCGATCGAACCAAGTCCACGGCATGGTTGTGAAACAACAAAAACGCCGCGTGCAGGCCGGCGATCATCATATTCTCATCATTGCGCGGGTCACCGATAACCGCCACGTGATTAATCGGGTCCCGTGGCAAGTCCTCGAATTGCCCGCCGCTTTCGACACGGAATTTGATTGGATCAGCAGGATCGTATAACTCCGGGTTACCGACTGGTCCGCCGGCATAAACGGAATCCAAGTCAAAGAAGCAAGTGCGAGCGTTTTGCGAAATGATAGGCTGCGTCGGGAATCCGAGACGAGACCTCTGATCAAACGTCATGTCGTGGTCAAGGAACTGTCCGAGAAAAGTTATACCGGCAGTGTGCGTTGGATTGTTCCGGTTGATAAGTTGAAGATTGGGATCTGTTATCAGCGCCACCGGCCCCGCTGCCAGGTCATCGTTCGCATCCATGATTCCACCCGGGCTGCCAAGCTGCATAAGCGCATCGCGAACTGCATTCGTTGGCGGCGCGAATGGCGGTAAGTTACGGAACATCCGACCAAAATTTCCGGTCAACGCGGGATCCGGAGGCGGCAAGGCATTAGTGGCCTGCACTTTTGAGAAAAGCCCAAACCAGGAGAACCCCACCGTGAGGAAAACTCCGAAAGAAGTTACCAGCATCGTCGGTAGAAGCCATAAATCCCCTGACTTTGGCACGTGAGCATTTGAAGGTTTCATGATCTTTTTCTCCTGTTGTTTTGGCCTTATCTGAGCTCCCGTCATGAGATCGCATTTTCGGGCCATCTATTGGAGTACTTCGTAAAATTTTCCGACGCGTTACGCAGAAAGTGTGGAGGCGTAGCAACTTCGATTGTGATGTTGAGGCAAGGTGGCCCGGTAAAGGCAGATTGGGTGTGCGGGGTCAGCTTAATTCCTTCGCTTATCGAAGTAACAGATAAGCGGAACCAGCTTTCGCGGCACCTGGCTGACAGCTCTTGGCTGTGTGCGACAGCTTACTTAGGTGCGAGGGAGGCGACGATTTTTTCGAAGCAAGGGTCGCCGCGCAACGGGTCCCACCATGGCAGGAGTTTCAATTGGCCATAGGTGACGGCGCCGCTTGGAAGGCGGCTGGCGTAGGCAAGTTGTTCGCAGGCGAGATTCTTATCACCAACTGACGCGGCGATTCTAGCTAAACCCACGATCATACGCGTACCGTTGGGCACATCGTTTTGTATCGGAAGCAGCTCTGTGGCGTGCCGACCCTCACGCAACGCTTCCTCTTTCCAACCCAGGGCCGCGTCGATTAAACCAAGCACGCATAAAGCCCCTGCGTCATCAGGACGGGCACGAACCAATTTTTCCTGCTCAGCACGTGCGAGAGTAAAAGCGGCGCGTGCTTTGGCATCGTCTTGGGCCAGCTGAGCGATGAGGCCTTCCATAAAATGCGGACTGAATTTTACCACGTCGTTACCCAGGCTTCGGTCGCCGTGCAATGCTAAAGCATTCCCTGCGGTAGCAGCATCGCGTTCGGCCAAAGCGCAGATGAGCCATTGATACGCCATATCTTGAGTCGCCGCGGGATTCGCAGCCCGAATTGAATCGATCGATTGATGGAGGGGTCGTGTGTCTGCTTTCCAGTCCAGCTCCACGAATGCGCGCGCGAGCTTCGTATCGACGTCATTTGGGTCGATGGCCAACATGCGGTCAATTGTGGCTTCTTCCTCGCGGTAGCGCCGAAGATAGTCATAGCTGAAAGCGGTCTGCTGCAGCAACAAGACATTGCGTGGATCGAGATCGACAGCGCGCTCAAAATTGCGCAACGCTTCTTCCTGGTTACCACCCGGACGCCGACGTTCGATCGAACCCTTCAACTGGAATAACCGGGCGTCGTTGGGTAGCGTTTCGCGAGCGTTTTCCAACTCAGCCAAGGCGCCATCATAGTTGAGGTATCCACGGTAAAGGTGTCCCGCGCGGGCGACGTGTACTTCACCCGCATCGGGACGAAGGCGAAATGCTGCGTCGATGGCTGCTTCGGCCAAAGCCAGACGTTCGGAAGTGCGGTCGAAACGGTAATGGTATAGTTCGTCATCAACCCAGGCGAGCTGGCAGTATGCCTGGAAAAACGTTGGATCGTGCGTAACAGCTTGGTTCAAAAGGTCGGCTGCTTGCAGCAGGCTCCTTTTATCGCTAGCGCTTGAGTTCCAGATAAGGATAAGATTCTTGGCGCGGCTATAAAGATCGAAAGCGGTGATATTGGCGGTCGGCGGACGCTCGATAGCTTGTCTTTCGGCAACCGAAATTTTGACGTGAAGACGTTCGGCCACTTTGCGCGCAATCTCACTTTGGGCGGCAAACATGTCTTTTAGGTCTCGATCGTACTCTTCGGCCCAGACATGCGAATCAGTGCGCGCGTTAATCAACTGGACGTTTATGTGAAGCCATGCGCCAGTTTTGCGCACGCTACCCTCCAGAACGTGGGATACGCCCAGGGCATTACTGATCTCGTGTATGTTCTGCTTCCCGCGAAAGTCCTTTACGCTGGTCCGGCTGATAACTCGGAGGTCGGCGATCTTCGCCAGTTTTGTCAGCAGGTCATCCTGAACGCCATCGGCAAAAGAGGCATCCTCCCTATCGTTACTTAGGTTTTCAAACGGCAGGACGGCGATCCCTGTCGTTGGCGTGCGTCCGGCTAGTTGGATTTTCCAGAGGGTTAGTCCTATGACAGTCGCTGAAACGACCAACAACGCCGCTAACACTGCGGTGGTTGGATTCCTGCGAACCCATTTTGCTCCACGAGCCAACGGGCCGGTGTGACGCGCCAGGATCGGCTCGTGCTTTAACCAGCGCTCAAGATCTTCTGCGAGGGCGAGAGCGGAAGGGTAACGGCGTTTTGGATCTTTCTCGAGGCACTTCAAGCAAATAGTGGAAAGATCGCGATCTACCTTTGCGTTCCACAGGCGAGGCTGCCGTGGCTCGGTTTCTAAGAGTAGCTTTATGGTTTCATATGTTGTTCCTCCAGCAAAGGGAGGATGGTTGGTTAGAAGCTGGTATAGCGCTGCCCCAAGTCCATACACATCAGTCGCGCAGGTTAACTTTATGTTATCGCCTGCTGCTTGTTCCGGCGCCATGTAACTGGGTGTGCCCAAGCCATCCACAGTTCGCGTAACAGCACTTTCTGATTCAACAAGGCGTGCAAGACCAAAGTCCGTCAGATGTGGTTCACCTTTTCCATCAAGAAGGATATTTCCTGGCTTGATATCTCGATGTAAAATGCCGTGTTCATGCGCGTAATGCACGGTGCGTGCTACCTTCGCGATAAGTTCTACTGACTGGCGGATCGATAAGGGTCTTTGTTTAACTACCTCGTCAAGCTGACCGCCTTCGACGAACTTCATACTGAAGTAGCACTGGCCCTCGCGCTCGCCGACCTCGTAAATCGGGACGATGGATGGATGATCAAGGCTCGCCGCGGCTTCAGCTTCCAAACGAAAGCGCTTAAGGTGCGCTGGCGTCGCCCATTGGCCAAGCCCAATAACCTTTAACGCAACTACGCGATGTAGACTTTTTTGCCGAGCCCGAAACACAACGCCCTGGCCGCCGCGACCGACCTCCTCGAGCAGCTCATAGTCGCCTAGCTCTCCCAGTATCTTTGCGACGTGCGCAGTCCTCTTCACGCGCGCTGCAGTTTCCGCGTTATCGCCTGTGAGCTTGCCCGCAGGGCCGAAGTCGGCGACCTCGGCTACAGGATCCGGGAGGATGTCGAGCGCTGTTTCGAGGACGCACCCAGTGCAAAGTCCTTCAGGCGCGTCGGAAAAGATTTTGATGCCGCATTTCCGGCAAACTCTTATTACAGTCGCCATTTTCGGCGTTACATCAGCTCTTACATCCGGACGACCCTGATTAGATGTCGGAGCTCGTCTTCAATGTCGCCAGGCGTAGCAACGGTTTGGGCGATCTCTTCTCGTAATAACGATTGATAGCGCTGGCGAAATCGATGAAACGCCTGCCTGACTGCATTTGCGGTCATACCCAGTTGTCCAGCGATGTCGGCTTGCGAAGGAGAGCCGGGCTCGTCTGGCAGCAATTGCTTCAGTGAGTCAAACAACACGGCGTTGCCTGCCGCAACGTATTCATTCTTCAGAAGGCCAAGCACGCGTTCTAACACCGTAGAAGCCCAGCGGCGCTCGTAAATTTGCTCTGCGGTTACCGGATCTGCAGGTTCCTTTTCGATTCGCTCATTGGCGCTTAGTTCTTGCAGGGGGATAAGCCGTTGTCCTTTTCCCCGCTTGATCGCCATCGCGCGACGCCGCTCGTCGGCCAGAAAATATTTGAGAGCCCCTAAAAGGTAAGAACGAAAGCGTCCTTTTTCCTTGCGGACGGCAGTCAGGCTCTTGTGCTCCAGCAAATCGACAAAAAAAGCCTGAGTAACATCCTCAGCTTCGTCTGGTGCGATACCTTGTCGCTGCACGAAGCTGTAAATCGGTCGCCAATAGGTGCGGCAAAGTTTCTCGAGCGCTTCCTGTGCTGCGGGCGATTCACTTTGCGCTTCCAATACCACGGTCCAATGCGTGGTCGTAAATGGCATCGCCTGTTTTTGCCCGGTGGTCGCCGAGCCATTTGCATTGGACTGGCCAAAATCCGGTCGCCAGAGCGACACAGATTCGCCATGACGTGAGCTTTCAGAGTGACCAGGAGGGCTCACGCCGTGATTCAAGTAAAAACTCGTGAGAAAATCAAGCCCGTAGATGGCTGACAAACCGCATCGTGCAGGCAGCAATCTCGCGATTTTGTTTTTGGATAAATGTCAGACGAGTAAATTCAATGTCGTTGAATGAGGCGCACGTTTTTTATCGCCGGACCTACCGCGACCGGGAAGTCTGACCTTGCAGCCGACCTCGCGCGGGAAAAGGGCGCGGAAATTGTCAGCGCGGACGCGTTTCAGATTTATCGCGGGCTCGCTTTGCTGACGGCGAAACCGGAAGCTTCAACCTTGGCGAAGGCGCCACATCATTTGATTGCATCGATGTCTCTTCATGAAGAGATGAACGCAGAAAAATTTCGAGTCGCTGCGACGACCGTCATCGATGAAATTCATTCGCGCGGCAAGCTCGCCATCGTTGTCGGGGGCAGCGGGCTTTATATCAAAGCGCTCACTCACGGACTGGCCGCGGTGCCCGAACCTGATCCAAAGCTGCGTGAAAAATTGAACGCAATGAGCCTGGATGAATTGCAAGCCCAACTTATTGAACTCGACCCCGAAGCCACGCGAAAAATCGACATGAAGAATCGCCGTCGCGTGGTCCGAGCCGTGGAAATTTGTCTATTAGCTGGGAGACCGGCATCGGAAGCTGTAGCCGGGGTCGCTGACCCCGGCCGACCGGGATCAACGATCCCGGCTACAGGTGTTTTCGTCTTTCGCGATCGGGATGAGCTCTATGCCCGAATTAATCGTCGAGTCGAAAGGATGTTCGAAGACGGGGTCATCGAAGAGGTGCGCGCGGCCGGAGAGGTCAGTGCGACTGCATCGCAGATGATCGGTTTTCGCGAAATCCGTCAATTGCTCAAAGGCGAAATGTCGATCCCGCAATGTGTCGCCGCAATTCAACAGGCGACGCGCCGATACGCCAAAAGACAGTTGACCTGGTTTCGGTGGCAAACTAATTTTTTACCGCTGAACTTGTCGCTTCTTACTCATAACGAAGCAGGGATTTTGCTCCGAGTGCTTTCGGAGCGTGGAAAGTTTTCGAGGGTTCGCGTAAAGGGATGATCGAAACGCGTCCGAACAAAACACAGGAGCGCGCGCTCCTGATTGGCCTGGAAAAGGAAGGCGTCTCGAAATGGGATTTGCAGGATTCACTCGAAGAACTCCGCGAGCTGGCGAGTTCCGCGGGCGCGAAAGTCGTCGATACAGTCACGCAAAAGTTGCCCAGACCGACAGCGCCGTATTACATCGGCCGCGGTAAGGCGGAATCGATCAAGGATTCTTGTCAGAATCAACAGGTGACATCGGTCATTTTTAACGATGAGCTTTCACCCGCGCAGGGTCGCAACCTGGAGAATTTGTTCGCGCGCAAGGTTCTCGATCGAACGCAGTTGATTCTCGATATCTTTGCCCAGCGTGCGCGCAGCCGGGAAGGCCGATTGCAAATCGAGCTGGCCCAGTTGCAATATCTTTTGCCGCGCCTCACCCGAATGTGGCACCACTTGTCGCGGCAGACGGGAGGGATCGGCACACGTGGCCCGGGCGAAACACAACTCGAAGTTGATCGGCGTCGCGTGCAGGAACGAATTGCGCGGCTTGAGCGAGAGCTCGAAGCGGTGCGCAAGACGCGCGCGATACAACGCGAAGGTCGCAAACGCCATCAATGGCCTGTTGCCGCAGTAGTTGGCTACACAAATGCAGGTAAGTCCACGCTGCTGAATCTGCTGACCGGCGCCGATGTCGTAGCCGAGAACAAACTCTTTGCGACGCTTGATCCGACCACGCGCAGCTTCGTTTTACCTAACAAACAGCGCGTCCTTCTCACCGATACAGTCGGTTTCCTGCGAAAACTTCCACACACGTTGATCGAATCGTTCAAGGCCACACTCGAAGAAGTGAGCGAAGCCGATCTGCTCATTCACATCGTCGATCTTAGTCATCCTCGCGTGGACGAACAGATGGAAGCAGTCGATGGCGTAATTAAGGAACTGGATGCCTACGGCAAGCAAACTCTGATCGTGTTCAATAAGATCGATAACCTGCCTGATGGGGAGTTGGCCGATTCATATTTGAAACGCTTTCCGGGAAGCGCTGCGATCTCTGCTCGAACAGGAGAAGGGGTTAACAAACTGGTGCAGGCGTTGGAAGACGCGCTCAGCTCGTGGCGGTTGCGCTCGCGGTTTCGTATTCCATCCAATGAATCGGCATTAATCGCCGAGATCCACCGAGTCGGCCACGTACTGGAGCTGCGATATGAGGGGAGCGATGCTCTGATCGTCGCCCACGTTCCACCACATTTGGAACAGAAGCTCGCTGATTACGCCCTGCGGGATTGACCGATCAAGTCACGGACCTGGGATTCGACGCTCGCTGCAATTTGCGACCACCCCGCGCGATCGTTGGATGTTGATGCAAACTGGAGCGGATTTCCGATCGTCAACCTGATCGCGACAGGTCGCGGAAAATTCCGCTCTGGCGGCAGAGCTTCAAAACTTCCCACAAGACCGCACGGCACCACTGCCACATTGGTTTCTGCGACCAGCATCCCCAATCCGTGCTTGAAAGACATCATCGAGCCGGTGCGGCTGCGTCCGCCTTCCGGGAAGATGATGAAGATCGCCCTTTCTTCCTGCAACTTTTGACGCAGATCGGCGAGGGCGTGTGGCCCGCAACTCTTTCGCCACATCGGCAGCGCGTTGAGCATGATTGCCGAAAATGTGCTGGTCACTTTCGTTTGGAAGAACACGTCGCCGGCTGCGATGGGAAACGCGCGTTCGCGATGGCGAGGAGTGAGCGCAGCTCCAAGAGCGAGTGCGTCGAGATGACTGCAATGATTCGCCGCGAGCACAAACGGTCCGTGCGTGGGCAGTCTCTCGCGACCAACGATCGTCAGTCGGTGTGCAATCGCGAAATAACTTCGGATCAACGAAAAACAAGCGTGATGCGCCAGGCTCTCTAGAAGTCCCTTTTCGCGGCGAACGCTACGAAACCGTTCGCTTGGAGTCAGGCCCGTATCATGCGCTGGTTGGAGGTTCCAGGGTTCCATCAGATTTCTCAGCCTGTAAAAATGTGCTGCTGCTGGCCGACAGCGAAGCCGACAAAATAATTGACGTAGTGAAAAACAGCGGGCGCAACAAGGATAAGGCTATCGAACCGATCGAGAATCCCGCCGTGCCCGGGAATGAGTTTCGCCGTATCTTTCAGGCCGAGGTCCCGTTTAATGGATGACAACATCAGATCGCCGAATTGCCCCACGATGCTGACGATGATGCCTAGACCTACCAGGCGAACTGGCGTGTCGAGCGCCGTACCGGACCAGATATAATGCGCACCGACAGCAACGAGTGGCGTCGTCAGCGCGATTGCTCCGAGCGCGCCTCCCACTGTTTTGTTTGGGCTGGTGTTGGGCACAAATTTTCGCCGACCAAATAAATGGCCACAGATGTAGGCAAAGACGTCGTTGAGCTCCACAGCAAAGATGATCAGCAAAAGGATCGGGCGATAGTTCCAATCATTCGCGATATTGCCAAGATTGCCGAGCGCGCTTCCAAACAGAGCAAAGCCCAGCACACCGAGACCGACGCGCTGAATGTAGCCCTTCGGTTGATCGGGAATCAATCCGCCAATGGCAATCAGCGCAACTGTCAGGGGAAACAAGGCAACATACAGTCGATACCAATTGTCCAACTCGGCGAACGTGAGTAAGGCGATGCCGATAACGACGATGAAGCTGATGGTTCTTTCCCGAAACAGCCCGGTAATGCGGGCGTATTCGCGATAACAAAGAAAACTAAGCACTGCTACGGCGAGAATGGTCCAAAAGGCACCTGCCAGAATGGGAACCAGGATAAACAGCGCCAGCCAGATCCAGGACCGGTAACGGTCCCACAGCTCCTTCCTCTTATCAGCGGTGCTGTTGGCAGCACGTGTTACAACAAGAATGAGCAGTGGTGCTAACAGGAACAAAGTGAGAGCTGTTAACGTTAGGACAACGGTCACGCGATCGTCAAAGGCATGCCCAAATCCAAAGAGCCGTTCGCGTGTGATTTCGCTCATTTTAGCGCATGCGCGATTCGCGCTACCCGGCGAATAACTGTGATCAAGCAGCCTATTACGATCACAGCAAGCCCCAGAGTCATCACGCCGATTTGGGAATTGTTGAACGTGATCATCTGCCAGGATCGCGGCGTGATTGCGGCGTAGACACAGACGAGCGTGATGACCAGCATGCGATGTTGTTTCGCCATTGGTCCGCAGAACTCGTTAGGCGCTCCCGCGATTTTTCCTGCTGCGCGAACGTAAGCGGTGAAGATGGCTAGAATGGTTGCGATATAACCGAGCGTAACATTTCCACCCCAGGCGAAGCCGGCTCCTATGAAAACAGCCGCATCCGAGATCCGGTCTGGGACTTCGTTATAGAGCTCACCAGTTTTTGATGTACAACTGGACGCGATGGCTACCATCCCATCGAGCATGTTTGCAGTTAGACGCAGTTGCGCGCCAGCTGCCGCGATCAGCCACAGGATTCGATAATCGGCAATTGAAGTCATGCCGAGCGCGATGCCTGCGACAATGCAAGCGAACATACCGGCAACCGAGATTGCATTCGGCGAAACATTTCGTGAAGCAAGCCACGCAGTCGCGTCCTGGGCCCATTTTCGATTACGCGT